>ENA-ORXM01000784-ORXM01000784.1-marine-metagenome-genome-assembly--contig:-NODE-784-length-49730-cov-6.121705_pt1 | contig 49730 bp, 50 predicted proteins | sample MGYA00237867_ERZ511480 | MGnify/ENA primary metagenome ERZ511480 (study PRJEB26309, sample SAMN06266103) | marine metagenome | isolation source: Algal blade | place: United Kingdom:Sidmouth, United...
TATTTCCATCGCGACGATTTACCCAAAGACCTCGACACACTGTCAGAGGTTTTAATAGCCGCAGTCGGATCAGGCCACAAACTCAATATCGACGGTGTGGGTGGCGGAGCCGCGGTGACAACAAAAGTAGCCATGCTCTCTCCCAGTGACGATGATTGGGCCGACATAGACTACTTTTTTGCCCAAGTATCGGTTGAGGATCGATTGGTCGACTTCAAGCCTACTTGCGGGAATATTCTCTCGGGTGTCGGGCCTGCAGCCATTGAAATGGGCCTGATAAAACCCACCGGCGATATCACTGAGATCAACATAAGAGCCGTTAATACAGGCGCGAGAGTGATTGCTACGGTGCAGACTCCTGGCGGGGAAATCACCTACGAAGGTGACACACAAATAGCCGGTGCCCCAGGTACAGCCGCCCCGGTCGCTCTGAAGTTTATGGGCGTCGTAGGTTCTTCAACTGGTCGTTTTTTACCCACGGGTAATTTGCGTGATCAAATAGATGGTATCGACGTGACCTGTATGGACGTGGCCATGCCATTGGTCATTGCTCGCGCCGAGGACTTTGCTCTGAGCGGGCACGAAAGTGCTGAAGAGTTGGATGCGAACCGTGAGTTCTTCGAACGTATGGAAGCTATTCGCTGCAAGGCTGGCGAACTGATGGGCATGGGTGATGTGAGCAAATCGGTCACACCCAAATTTGGATTGCTCGCCAAAGCAAGCGGCAACGGCACAATCGCGGCCCGTTATTTTATGCCGTGGAACACTCACCCCACTATGGCCGTAACCGGTGCACAGTGCCTCGCTTCATGTGCACTGACACCAGGCACCATCGCGGACGGACTATTAACTCGACCCACCGAATCACCGAGCAATGTGGTTTTAGAACACGCCTCGGGCACGATAGATGTGCTGGTCGACTTCGACAGCAGCGATGGTTTTGAACTGAAAGCGGCAGGCCTTGTGCGCACGGTGCGAAAACTTGCGGACGGCCGTGTATTTATTCCCAGCAGCGCTTGGGCCGACAACAGGAAAATCTCATGACGATCAAGAATATACTGGTGGCTTTTAACGGTTCTGAAGCGTCCGTGTCTGCCCTGCACTACGCCGCAGCATCGGTGCGTGATAGTGGTGGCCACGTCACCGCACTGCTCGCCCATGCGAGCAATGAAATCGTCAACAGCCACGACGCTTGGGTACCCGCCTCAGCACGCAAAATTATCAATGATGCCAATGCCGATATCCTGCAGCAGATAGAAGCACACTTTGAGGCCTTGCGCACTGAGCTCAATTTGGGTGATCGTCTGCACTTTATCAGTGCTGCTGGCCGAGTGGATGCCGTGATATCGCAGTGCGCCAGAAGCTTCGATATCTTGGTTGTTGGACGTTACAGCGCCGATGATTCTGATTCACACGTAGTGGTACATCCCGACCGCGTGGCACTGCTGAGCGGACGACCGGTGCTGGTGATACCGCCAAAATACAAATGGGATGAGCCACATGCTCACGCCGCAGTTGCGTGGGATGGCAGCCGTGCTGCGGCGCGCGCCTTGTCAGATAGTCTTCGTATGCTCAAGCTACAAGGTCAGGTCTCTGTACTCACCGTCGGCAACGAAACCCTACCTCGCCCCATTGGTGAAGTGATCGATCACTTGCAACGTCAGGGCGTAAAAGCGCAACACATCAACTTGAAACAAAACCGCGGCATTGGCGAAGCACTTGTCGACTTTTGTGCCGACAATGACCCGTGTATGCTGGTGATGGGCGCGTACGAACACTCGAAATTTCGCGATGATTTTTTTGGTGGCATGACAAGCACCGTACTGCGCAAAATTCGCACCCCACTGCTGCTTTCACACTAGCTTTTTGAAGAGACCCAAACCATGCAAGTTCATATCCTGGATGACTACTTTGATACCTTGCGCGCACTGCCCAGCTTCGAACGATTAGCCGCACACGATGTCACCGTTTGGAATGATCACTGCGAAGATGTGGACACACTGGCAGAACGGCTTGCAGACGCCGATGCACTGGTCTTGTTTCGCGAACGCACCACCATCACACGGGAATTACTTGAGCGCCTGCCCAAGCTGAAGCTGATCAGCCAACGCAGTGTTTATCCGCACATCGATGTACCCGCCTGTACCGACAACAACATACTGCTGTGCTCTAAAATGCCAACCGACAACACACCCAACTATGCAGCCGCAGAGCTGACTTGGGCGCTAGTGCTTGCCGCTGCCCGGCAACTGCCGCAACAAATGGCCTCCACCAAAGCGGGCAACTGGCAGATGGGTGTGGGCAAAACCCTGCGCGGTCGCACTATTGGTCTTTATGGTTATGGCCGAATCGCAGGAGCCGTTGCTGAGTACGCCAAAGCATTTGGCATGAAAGTACAATGGTGGTCCTCCGCAGAAGGCCGCGCCCGCGCAGCTGCAGACGGAGAAACCGTTTCCACGAGTCGCGAGGCATTCTTCGCCAGCAGCGATATCGTCTCGGTGCACTTACGCTTAAAACCTGAGACCAAACACTGCATTAGCGCAGACGATCTAGCTCACATGAAAGCCGACGCCACCTTCGTCAACACCTCGCGCGCTGGGCTTATCGCGCCGAACGCACTGTTGAACGCTCTAAACGCTGGCCACCCCGGCAACGCCGCAGTCGATGTACTCGACAAAGAACCTGCGACCGACGCCGATGATCCTCTGTTAAGCCACCCCAACTTGATCGCCACGCCACACATAGGTTTTGTCACCGAAGACGAATTCGACTTGCAGTTTTCCGATATCTTCGATCAGGTGAACGCTTACGCCGAATCTGCACCAATCCACATGATAAATGCAGAAGTTTATTCAAACCACTAGCAGCGTTAGATGATTGCTTGGATTTTTTTAGCTGTCCAGCTTCTAACCAATTTGAGAACAGACATGGAATGCGATTTTTCGACATTGGCGACAACTGACTACGGCAACATCTTAGGTGTTGAACACTTTTTGGACTTCAATATTCGCCCGCTCTGGCAAGGCATGCCGCGTATTGCCGGAGAAGCCTATACGGTTCAGCTCGCTTCAGGTGACAATCTGATGCTACATGCTGCAATATACGAAGCGCCCAAAGGCAGCATTTTGCTTATCGACGGTGTTGATTGCGAATACGCAGTAGCTGGCGGCAATGTGTGTGCTGTGGCTATGCAGCGAGGAATAAAGGGCTTTGTTATCGATGGCGTGATTCGAGATTTGGGGGAAATACAAGCCATGAATTTCCCTGTGTATGCCAAAGGCGTGTTTCCTGTTCCAGGTAAAAAGAATGCGTACGCTGAGCTAGGCCAGCCCGTCAACTGCGGCGGTGTAAGAGCGTCCACCGGAGACATGGTTGTCGCAGATGCGGAAGGCATAGCGGTTATCCCGAAACTAGAAGCTGAAAGCGTGTACTTAGCCGCGTCAGCGAAAGCCGATGCTGAATCCCAACTAACGTTAGCGGAATGGGAAGTTACTCATCGTCAGAAAATAGCGCAAGCCGTCGATAAAGCGAGAAACTAGCCACCCACCCGTCGCGCTGCGCACGACACGGCGGATGCGCCTTCGGCTTATTCGCCCTACGTAAAATACAAGCACGCAGTCAGATCTTAAAGCCGCAACTCTACATCTGCCGGATCGAATCCATCAACGCGGCTGCGGCCACTGAATGCTGCTGTGCAGTACGCGTAAGAATACCCACGGGCCGAGATATTTGCGGCTTGGCCAGCGGTCGGTAGCTCACGTTTTCTTGCAATGTATATTCAACACTGGAACGCGGCAGCAAGGCGATTCCGCAATTTCTTGACACCAGCTCCACTGCAGTGGTCGAGCGCTTTACTTCAAAGGCCCAATGCAACCTCACACGCAGCTTAGCCGCCGCCTCGTCGATCAACAAGCGGTTGCCCGTACCTCGCGCCGGCATGATCAAATCCGCTTCCGCAAGCTCCTCCCACCGCACGGAGGTCTTTTCCACCAACGGATGATCACTCGGCAAAGCAATCCCTATCGGATCGTCAAACAAATGCTCAAAGTGCGTACTGGGCTCTAGCTCTGGAATCGAACATAAGCCGAAGTCTGCGTCCCCATGGCCCACAGCTTCAGCGACTTCGTTTGCGGCGGTTTCAAGCAGGCGAATCCGGGCGGCAAAACCTGTGGCTCTGAAACGCTGTATGGCGTCGGGCATCACACGCGAGATGATCGACGGCAGCACCGCTACGGTGACCAAAGCATTGCGCTGGTGCGCCATGCTGACACTCTCGTCGATGATCGCCAGTGTCATCTCTTGCGCATCATTGAGTATCGCCTCCGCTCTCGGCTGCAGACGCTTGGCCGCCAACGTGGCCTTTACGGCTCGAGTTGTGCGCTCAAACAGCACCGAATCCAACTCGGTTTCGAGCTTTTGGATTCGCCGCGTAATCGCTGACTGCGAAAGGCTAAGTTGTTGAGCTGCCAGATGAAAAGAGCCCGTTTCCTTGACCGCCAAAAAGGCTTCAAGATCACCAAAATCGTAATTTATGCGCATATCTGAATAATCAATGATAAACCTTCATTAGTCAAATATATCGGCAATTGTTAGTCTCACTGCAACTGAGGAGAGCGCCATGAATAAACACGTAGACGTCTTAATTATCGGAGGTGGCAACGCAGCACTTTGTGCCGCGATGACTGCCGCTGAAGCCGGTGCAAAAGTGTTCATTCTAGAATCTGCGCCCAAAGCCTATCGCGGCGGAAACTCTCGCCATACGCGCAACTTTCGCTGCATGCACTCAGAGCCGCTCTCCGTTCTGGTGGATAGCTACAGCGAAGAAGAATATTTCGCCGACTTGATGAAGGTTACCGACGGAAAGACCGACGAGCACTTGGCCAGACTTGCGATTCGATCATCCGAAGAATGCCTGCCGTGGATGCAAGAACACGGGGTGCGCTTTCAGCCTTCCTTGTCTGGCACCTTATCTCTGGCGCGCACCAACGCTTTTTTTATGGGTGGCGGGAAGTCACTGGTGAACGCCTACTACCGAACAGCGCAAAAGCTTGGCGTCGAAGTGCTCTACGACGCGCCGGTTAGCCACGTTGAAGTAAACGGTGATGCGGTTACTTGGGTTGATTACGAGCACAAAGGGCAAACACAACGAGTGCACCCCAAAGCCGTCATCGTCGCTTCGGGTGGTTTTCAAGCGGATACCGATTGGCTGGCTCGCGCATGGGGGCCAGCCGCGAAGAACTTCCTGATTCGTGGTACGCCCTACAACCGCGGCGTGGTTTTGGCCGATCTACTAGAACAAGGCGTGCAATCCGTTGGCGACCCCACTCAGTGCCACGCGGTTGCCATCGACGGCCGGGCACCCAAGTTCGACGGCGGCATAGTTACTCGTCTCGATTGCGTGCCCTTTTCCGTGGTGGTCAACAAAGACGCACAACGCTTTTACGATGAAGGAGAGGACGTTTGGCCTAAACGCTATGCCATCTGGGGACGGCTGGTGGCCGCCCAACCTGATCAAGTTGGCTACGTTGTGATTGATGCCAAGTCGCTGGAGCTGTTTATGCCATCGGTTTTCCCGCCGATCAAAGCTGACAGCATCGAAGAGCTAGCAACCAAGATGGGCTTGCCTGCGGATAAATTGCGAGAGACCGTGGACAATTTTAACGCCGCCTGTGGCGATGATAAAAACTTCCACCCCACTGAACTCGATGGCGTCAGTACCACGGGTATCAGCCCTGCAAAAACCAATTGGGCACGCCCAATAAACCAAGCCCCTTATTACGGCTACTCGCTGCGTACTGGCGTTACTTTTACTTACCTCGGCTTAAAGGTCGATGAAAATGCTCAGTGCAGCAACAGCAATGGCCCGATCAAAAACCTCTGGGCTGCTGGGGAAACCATGGCGGGCTCCATTTTAGGTCAGGGTTATCTCGCCGGTTACGGCATGACTATCGGCACAGTATTTGGGCGTATCGCAGGTCGGGAGGCCGCTAAACATGCAAAGTGAAACCATACAAAAAGATCTGCAAGTGACAGCTCACCTCGACGAAGCACGTCGCCAACTCGATATATGCAATGCCTGTCGCTACTGCGAAGGCTACTGCTCGGTGTTTCCGGCTGTGCATTCGTCTCGCAGCTTCGCCACTGGCGACCTCAACCAGCTTGCCAACCTGTGCCACAATTGCCGCGGTTGTTATTACGCCTGCCAGTACACCGCTCCGCACGAGTTTCAAATCAATCTACCCAAAGCGCTCGCCGAAGTACGCCAAGATAGTTGGGAAGAATTTGCATTCCCACAAGCGGCTGCTCGCATGTTTCAGCGCAGCGGCGTGGTGTTAGCCATAGCAACGGTTATTGGCTTAGCGCTTCTGATTGGCGCTTTAAAGTGGTTGGGCTCGGCGGGCGGAGAAGGTTTTTACGCATCTCTCTCGCACAACATGATGGTGGCTATTTTTGCTCCAGCATTTTTGTTTCCGCTATTCAGCTTGGGTGTTAGCGTTAAGCGATACTGGCAAGCCACCGGTGGTGGTAGTGTTCGCACAAAAGACATTGTTGATGCGCTGCAGTCGGTGTTTCAAATGAAGAACCTTGCGGGTGGTCATGGCGACGGCTGTAACTTTGAAGACGAAGATCGCTTTACGCGTGCTAGGCAAATGGCACATCAATTAATCATGTACGGCTTTTTGCTCTGCTTCGCCGCCACTTCAGTGGGCACCTTAATGCACTACTTCTTCAATATGCCTGCACCCTACCCGCTATTTTCGCTGCCTAAATTACTGGGTGTGCCCGGCGGTATCATGCTGACGTTTGGCACTGTGTGGATGGCATCGTTAAAACTCAAAGCAGATAAAGAACTCGGCGATGTCTCTGCATGGGGCGGTGAGATGGCCTTTATATTGTTGTTGGGATTTGTCGCCTTTAGTGGCTTGCTGCTCTATGTTTTGGGCACTACAGCACTGATGCCGTCGATGCTTGCAATACACCTAGGCGCCGTGCTTGCGTTTTTCCTTCTGACGCCCTACAGCAAAATGGCGCACGGATTTTATCGACTGGCCTCGCTGGTGCGCGACGCCAAGAGAAAAAACGATTTGCAGCAACAGTAGCTGGCTGTGATCTACCCAGCTTTGTAGCCGCAATAAGCCCAAGCGCATCGCGGGCAGCCGCTTTCGCAGAGGCAACTGTACATCGCGATATTCAATCAATCGCGATCACCTAAATTTCTAGGATTTTACCAGCGCCAGATAGAAAAAATTGATCGCTGCTATCACCGTCAATACATCCACCGCATATCCGTGCGACTGGTTGCTCATGCGGCGCAAAACGGAACGCCCCAACCAATTGCCAGGAATAGTCAGCAAGCCAATAAACAAACCCAAGGTGATATAGCCATCCATCAACTGATCTGTGCCACCAAAAACCACTACACGCGCAACATTGGTGCTCAGGGCGATCAGCGCCATGGTGGCCACAAAGGCTTCTCGCTGCATACCGTAGCTCAGCATAAACGGCGACAGCACCATGCCCGGACCAACCGACGCCCCTGACAAGCCGCCGTAAACCGCAGCTGCAGCAGCCAAACCAGTTTTGTTGGTATGCATGTTTCGCTTGCTGCCCCAGTAGCGGATGGGAATAGAAACTAACAGCAATGTCCCCAACAGCAAGCCAATACCTGTAGACGTCATGCGACCGTAAAACGCACTGACTAAAACCAACACCGGCAAGCTGGCGGAACACACCAACAACAGCACCGAACGATCAATATTCTTGGCGTTGATCAGCGCACGCGAGCTATGGCTGATCAGCAAGGCCACACTCATAACCGGCACCACGGGCTTGACACCAATCAGCGTGGCCAAAGCCGCCGCCATCAACATGCCACCCGCTAGACCAGTTGCGCCGTGTATGGTTGAGGTCACAAGCGCAGCAACACAGATGGTCAGCAATACAGGCCATTCAAACTGCAACAACAAATCAAAAGACATTTAGGTTTAGCCTCAACATGAAGGGTAAGTCACTCGGAACAGGGTTCGCTTGTTACTTGCTCGCCAGCGAATAGTCGTTTTTTAAAGGTTCAATAGTCGCCAGCAACTGCGCAACCACACGTTGTTGCCTGGTCAATTCGAGTCGCCACTTCTCGTTATCGAGGCGCTCTGTGCTGCGCAGTAACAGACTCAATTTTGACATCACTAAGCCCAGCTCCACCCGGCTGATATACAACGACTCGCCAATTTCTTCTATGACCCGCTGTTCGCAGTTTCGCGTCGTTGTTCCACCACAAACTACCGCTTGCAGATTATTTATGTCGTGCTTCATTTTTGCCTTTAGTCGCTCGGCGACGGATCACAGCAGAAGCCTTATACTAATGCGCAAACCTCCATCAACCTATAAGACTTTGATACAAAAACCCATACGAAAAAACTATGCTTGATTTAAAATCGATGCGCTATTTTGTCACCGTTGTGGAAGAAGGCAGTATTACCCACGCGGCGGAGCGGCTGGGCATTCAACAGCCTCCCTTGAGCACGCAGATGAAAACACTGGAACAGCGCATGGGCTTGAAGTTGCTGACCAGAATGCCTCGCGGTGTATTGCCCACGCCTGCGGGTAACGCCTTGTATGAAGCCAGTCAAAAAATTCTTGCTGATATCGATAAGGCTGTTGCTAAAGTGCGCAGTATCGATCGAGCCTACTCTGGCCAGCTGCATATCGGGGTTACACGCTCGACGATTTCGCACCCCCGCGTGAAAGAAGCAATATCCGCTTTTGTTGAGCAATACACACACGTCGATGTCAGCATAGTGAATAAAGCCACTGTTGAGTTATGTGCTGCACTGGCCGACGATGAAATAGACCTAGCGATCGCTCGCCCATTTGAAAATTGCAGTGAGCGGCTACGGCGAGAAAACCTGGTAAGCGAAGCCATGGTGGCGGCCCTACCCAAGTCAGCACAAAGTAGCTTACTCTCGCCAAACACCAGCATTTCTCTCAAAGAATTGGCCCAATTAAAAGCCATCCTATACAGAGATTCGACAGAATCGATTTTGTACAATGACATCGTGCAGGCATTTAAAGAGCAAGAACTTACATTAGCAACTATTCAAGAAGCGCCCAGTGCATTGGTCGCGCTAGATTTAGTTTCCACCGGTTTAGGTTTTACGCTTGTGCCACTATCCCTCAGTGACCGATACAAAGATCGCATTGTCTACCGAGCATTAGCCCATATGCCCACAAACGAAGCAACGGCCTCATCATCTCTTACGTCGTCCATTTGTCTCTACACTCGGCACTCTGAAACGGGGGATTTAAGCAGAGCATTCCGGCAGCTGTTGCTGGACAGCCAACCCTAGATAGCCCAATCGCATAACCGAATGGTCAAAGCGAATTCATCAGAGTTGACACAAACTCCTGCGGATACCACAACCATCTGCTCTTAAGCACTCGCAGACTGGCCTCACGGGGGAAAACTCCATGCGCTAGAGTGCATCTCTGCGGACTTATGCCGATAGGAAGTGTACATAATCAGTGGCTAATTACATCAACAGAAATAACCGGCTTGTGCACAGCAAAAGCTCTGCGCACGGGCGATGTTTTTTCGCAGCTTAAACAAAGCACCAGCAATATAATTCGGCCAGTGAATTATCGATTTGATCAATGTTCAATATAAGCCAACGACTTTGTATATCTGCCCTGAGTTAGTATAATCATGCGTGTCTACGGGTCAATATTTAGAGAAAATCATGAGTCTGTATCTAGAGTATTTAAAAGAAATCGAAGAACGTAAAGAGCAAGGGTTACACCCTAAGCCAATCGACGGCGATGCGCTGCTGGCTGAAGTTGTTGCTCAAATTAAAGATACAGGCAATGAGCACAGGGAGAGCTCGCTCAACTTTTTCATTTACAACACGCTGCCGGGTACCACCAGCGCCGCTACTGTAAAAGCAAAATTCCTCAAAGAAATCATCCTCGGTGAGTCTGAAGTTAAAGAAATCACGCCGACATTTGCTTTTGAGCTGCTTTCACACATGAAAGGCGGCCCTTCTGTTGAGGTTTTACTTGATCTAGCGCTCAGCGATGACGCAGCAGTCGCCAAACCAGCCGGCGAAGTATTGAAGACGCAGGTGTTTCTCTACGAAGCAGACATTGAACGCCTGGAAGCCGCCTTTAAAGCGGGCAATGCAATCGCCAAAGATGTTCTTGAGAGTTACGCCAAAGCGGAGTTTTTCACCAAGCTCCCCGATATCGACGAAGAGATTCAAGTTGTTACTTACATCGCTGCTGAAGGCGACATCTCTACCGACTTGCTCTCACCTGGCAACCAAGCGCACTCTCGCTCTGACCGCGAGTTGCACGGCAAGTGCATGATCACTCCTGAAGCACAAGCTGAAATCCAAGCACTTCAGAAGCAGCACCCAGACAAAAAAGTCATGCTGATCGCTGAGAAAGGCACCATGGGTGTGGGTTCTTCGCGCATGTCTGGCGTTAACAACGTTGCGCTCTGGGCCGGTAAACAAGCCAGTCCCTACGTACCTTTTGTCAACTTCGCCCCTGTAGTTGCTGGCACCAACGGTATCTCACCCATCTTCTTAACCACGGTCGGCGTAACTGGCGGCATCGGCTTAGACCTCAAGAACTGGGTCAGAAAAGTAGACGCCAACGGCAAAACCGTTGTTGATGAAAATGGCGATGCGGTTCTAGAGCAAACCTACTCTGTTGATACGGGCACCGTGCTCACCATCAACACCAAAAATAAAAAACTCTACAACGGCGACAAAGAGCTGGTCGATGTATCGTCAGCTTTCACCGCGCAGAAAGTCGAGTTCATGAAGGCTGGTGGTTCTTACGCCATTGTTTTTGGTAAAAAACTCCAGAACATCGCTGCCAAAACCCTAGGAATCGAAGCACCACAGGTTTTTGCTCCTTCAAAAGAAATCACCCATGAAGGCCAAGGGCTAACTGCTGTAGAGAAGATCTTCAACCGCAACGCGGTTGGCGTGGCTGACGGCGTCATTCTGCACGCTGGCTCTGATGTTCGTGTCCAGGTCAACATCGTTGGCTCGCAAGACACCACCGGCCTGATGACCTCGCAAGAGCTTGAGTCAATGGCTGCGATGGTTATCTCGCCTACCGTTGATGGCGCTTACCAGTCAGGCTGCCACACAGCGTCTGTATGGGACAAAAAAGCACAAGCCAACACCCCTAAACTGATGAAGTTCATGAACGACTTCGGTTTGATCACCGGTCGTGATCCCAAGGGTGTTTACCACGCCATGACAGACGTCATCCACAAGGTGTTAAACGACATCACTGTGGACGAGCGTTCGATCATCATCGGCGGCGACTCACACACTCGTATGTCTAAAGGTGTAGCTTTTGGCGCTGACTCTGGCACGGTTGCGCTGGCACTCGCCACAGGTGAGGCTTCCATGCCAATCCCAGAGTCAGTCAAAGTCACATTTAAAGGCCACATGAAACCCTACATGGATTTCCGTGATGTGGTGCATGCGACCCAGTACCAGATGCTGAAGCAGTTTGGCGAAAACATCTTCCAAGGCCGTGTAATCGAAGTACACATCGGCACCTTGTTGGCTGACCAAGCTTTCACCTTCACTGACTGGACTGCCGAGATGAAGGCCAAAGCCTCCATCTGTATATCGGAAGACGACACCTTAATCGGCTCTTTGGAGCTGGCTAAGAGCCGTATCCAGACCATGATCGATAAAGGCATGGACAACGCTGCTCAAACCCTAAAAGGTTTGATCGCTATCGCCGACAAGCGCATCGATGATGTGCGCTCGGGTGAGAAACCAGCCTTGCGCCCCGACAACAACGCCAAGTACGTTGCCGAGATGGTTGTAGACCTCGACATCATCGACGAGCCTATGATTGCTGACCCGGACGTCAACAACGACGATGTCTCAAAGCGTTACACGCACGACGTCATCCGCGACCTGACTTACTATGGTGGCACTAAAAAGGTCGACCTCGCTTTTGTTGGCTCTTGCATGGTGCACAAAGGCGATATGCAAATCATCGCTCAGATGTTCCGCAACCTTGAAGCGAAGAACGGCGACATTGTATTCCAAGCACCACTAGTCGTCGCTCCACCGACCTACAACATTGTCGACGAGCTAAAAGCCGAAGGCGATTGGGACCTGCTGCAAAAGTACGCTGGTTTTGTCTTTGACGATATTTCGCCCAAAGAAGACGCCCGCACCTCCTACGAAAACATCCTCTACCTAGAGCGCCCCGGCTGTAACTTGTGCATGGGCAACCAGGAAAAAGCAGGCAAAGGTGACACCGTCATGGCTACCTCTACCCGCTTGTTCCAAGGCCGCGTAGTAGAAGACTCCAACGAGAAAAAAGGCGAGTCACTGTTGGCCTCGACTCCCGTAGTTGTATTGTCTGCAATTCTTGGACGCACGCCTAGCATCGAAGAGTACAAAGCAGCGGTTGAAGGTATTAATCTGACTGAGTTTGCTCCGCCAAAAGCTGAGCTCAGCACAGCACCTACAACCATCAACTTTATGCCAAGAGCATAAGACAATCCCTGCCCTGATCATCCAGATCAGGGCTCTGTCTTAACATCGGCAGTTTTGTGAGTTGGCGGTATCACCTCAGCTCATTAGCCACGGCTCTCTGCCGGGGAACAAAGCTCAAAAGCTCTGAAATTCTCGCCACAAAAGCTGGCGAGACTTTAAGCGCCAACCATCTGTTATCAAGCAATATCACTCACCTATGCCCGCAACTTGATGACTGCTGCTATCGGCACAATCAAAGCCGGTCGCTAGCAATACACTCAACGCAGTAACTCTAAGCAAAGTACCGTGTATAAAAGTGCCAGAAACCTGTTCGGCTTTAAGAACTATAAAGCCCAAACCGCGACATATCAAAATAAAGCAAAGACTCTCAATAGAATAGAGAAGCTGTTTCAATCAATAGACGCGTTTTCTGTTGCGCGCGCGCCACTATAATCCCCTCCTAACAAGACCCCTTTTCAGAGAACAGTGGAGAAACCCGTGTCTCATCAAATCATCCAAGACCTACACAATCGCTACACCGTGAAAAAATACGACGAAACTAAAACCGTCTCAGCTGAAGACATGGACGTGGTGCTAGAAGCCCTGCGCCTCTCGCCATCATCGATCAACTCACAGCCTTGGCGCTTCCTCGTCATTGAAAGTGACGAAGCCAAGCAGCGCTTGCACGACAGCTACGAAGAGAACTTCCAGTTTAACCAGCCGCATGCAAAAGAAGCGTCACACACCATTTTGTTTGCTTACGACCCAAAATTCACCAAAGAAAAATTTGTTGAGCGTGTTGACGTGGAAGTGAGCTCTGGCCACCTGCCCGAAGCCATGCGCGACAGCTTTATGGGTGCTTACGCCTTCGCCGACTCCAACACCGACGAGACTGGCTTCAACGGTCACTGGACACAATCCCAAGTGTATCTTGCGATGGGCAACGTGATGCACGCGGTTGCGCGTCTTGGCATTGATTCGACCCCTATGGAAGGTATCGACTCAGCGAAACTCGGTGAGATTTTCAAAGAAGAGCTGGACGGCCATATCTGTGTAACCGCACTTGCATTGGGCTACCACAAAGACGGTGACGACTGGAACCACGGTCTGCCAAAAGCACGTCTTGCGCGTGAAGTTGTTATGCGGGTTCTTTAAGAGCTAAGCATCAAAGCAGCTGCCACAATGGCAGCTGCACTTTATGCTTTTACAAGCACCATCTATGTTGGCACTCCGCCTTCTACATAGAACAGGCTGGTGTACAGAAACACCTCAGGATCATTGAATCGCTCTAGAATTTTCTGAGTGATTGACTTAGCCTGCTCCCCACCAAAAACCTTAACGCTAAAAGGAAGCGCACTGCGCCACTGAACCTCCCAGTTCCATGCACGCTCCGCATCCCCACCAAATCCACTAAAAGCCTTGTCTTGAATAATATCTACTTTGATGTCTGTCAGACCGGCAGCTTTAAACATACAAGACAACTTGCGACCCATAAAATTATCGAATCCAAGGTCTCGCTGGCAGCGGAGAACCACGCCTCTAGATACTGCTGAACAGTAGAGCGGCAAACTTAACGCAACCCAGCCGTCGCTTGCTGCATCGCTGTAATTAAGGCATCGCGTCTTTTAGAAAGCTCTTCAGGGCTTGCGCCGCCTGCTTCTGCTTTTACACCCTCGGTCAGCATCGCGGCTGTGGCTTCATCTAGGTGCAGCTCGCCGAGATCATCCCACCAGCGGTTAAAGCTGTCAGTATAGCGCTCGCAGAACTCGGCCAATCCACCCTCGCCTGCACCCATGTGGAAGAGCATTGTTGGGCCTTCGGCTGCCCAGCGTAGACCTGGGCCTGCCCACATGGCTTTGTCGACGTCTTCAACACTGGCGACACCTGTTTTGACTAGGTGAATTGCTTCACGCCAGACCGCAGCTTGCAGCCTATTGGCCACGTGACCGGGCACTTCTCGCTCGACACGAATAGTGACTTTACCCACGCCTTTGTAAAAGGCCTCTGCCAACTCAACAACACCAGTATCGGTTGCTTGATTACCCATGACCTCCACCAGAGGTATTAGATGCGGCGGGTTGAAGGGATGCCCGAGAACAAAGCGCGATGCATTTTTCCAGCCCGCTTGCATCTCGCTGAGCGTCAGACCAGAAGCCGAGCTTGCAATAACTGCGTTGGGTTCCATGACCTCTTCAATCAAAGCGTAAAGCGCGTGCTTGATCGGTAACCGCTCTGGCACGCTCTCTTGGATAAAGCTCGCGCCTTTGACAGCCTCTGTGGCGTCGGTGTAGAAGCTCACGGCTTGCATGTTACCGTGTTCAGCCAGGCCTAGCGCTTGTAAGGTTGGCCATGCGTTTTGCACATAATCGCGAACTTTTTTTTCCGCATCGGGTGCTGGGTCGTAGACTGCTACCGAGTGACCGGCCGCCAAAAAGAGAGCGGTCCAGCTCGCACCAATTACACCCGCGCCCAAAATTGCTGTGTGTTGAGGCTGTACTTTTTCTGCGCTTGTCGTATTTGTCATTAGAACAATCCTGGTTGCAGTGGAGAAGCGGCGGTCATACCACCGTCGACGGTGATGCATTCGCCATTGAGATAAGCGGATTGCGGGTCAGCTAACCACGCAACTGCGTTGGCGATATCTGATGGTTGACCAAAGCGCCCGACCGGGTGCCTAGCCAGTGCGTCGCTCATTGCGGCTGCTGGGTCGTCAGCTAAGGCGAATCCTTCTTCGGCCATGGCTGTCATAATCCAACCCGGTTTGATGGCATTGCAGCGTACTTGTGGCCCATGGTCAACCGCAATAGAACGAGTTAAACCATGCACAAAAGCCTTGGAAGCGTTATACAAGCCCATGCTCGGGTCGGCGACCACACCAGAGATAGATCCGATGTTGATGATATTACCGCCGTGCTCTTGCATAGAGGGCAACACGGCGCGGCACATGTTAAACACGCCTCTGCAATTAACCCCTACCACCGAATCCCAGTCGTCATCGCTGCTGTCTGCGATTGTTTTTTCGACCTGCACACCGGCGTTATTGACCAACAAGTTTGGCGCTGCACCCATTTTTTCTGTTGCAACGGCGATTAAGGTCTGCACTTGTGCTGGGTCGGAGACATCTGCTTGATGCCAATGCGCAGCACCTGGCCAGTCTTCCGGTTGCTTACTACGCCCACAACTCAGTACTTGGTGGCCGTCCGCTAGTAGTCGATCGACAATGGCCCGACCGATGCCGCGTGCGCCACCGGTGACTATGGCGCGATGGTATGTTGAAGACTTATCCATGAGCGATCATCACGTGGCGAACCGAGGTGTAGGCGTCAAGTGCGTAGACCGACATATCGCAACCCGTGCCCGAACCCTTCATCGCGGCCCACGGCATTTCCGGCGTGGCCACCCCGTGGGTGTTAACCCAGCAAAAACCGTAGCGCAATTGGCTACTGATCGACATGGCGCGGCCCACATCGGCTGTCCAGATACTGGAAGCTAAGCCGTAACGACCCGCGTGTGCAATATCTAGCGCTTGCTGAGCATCGCTAAAGCGCGACACACTAATCACTGGCCCAAAGATCTCTTGCGTGGCGACTTCTGCGTCGTTATTTACGTTGGCAAGCACGGTTGGCTGGTAATAAAAGCCAGGCCCTTCTATGGCATTGCCACCACACAGTATTTCGCAGCTATTTTTGGCGCGCTCTACAAAACCCGCCACACGATCCCGCTGGGCGGCACTCACTAAGGGCCCCATCTCGGTGCCCTCAGCACGAGGTGCGCCTGTTTTAATCTGTGTCACCTGATCGGCTATTGCAGAGACCAGTTTGTCGTAAACGCCATCTTGCACCAACACACGACAAGGCTGCGCGCAATCTTGCCCTGCGTTAAAAAAACTTCCGTAGCGAATAGTTTCTGCAACGGCTTCTATATTCGCATCATCAAAAACAATCACCGGTGCTTTGCCGCCCAACTCTAAATGTACGTGGCGTAGATCCTCAGCGGCGGCGCGCATAGCAGCCATACCCGTAGCGGGAGAACCGGTTACAGTAATGGCCTCCATCTGCGGCGAGTCAATCAGTTGCTGACCCACAGCAGCACCGCCTCCGTGAATAATATTCACCACTCCGGCAGGGACTACATCTTTCAGCAGCTCAGCCATGGCCAAAGTCGATAAAGGTGTCAGCTCGGACGGTTTTAATACCACCGTGCAACCTGCGGCTAGTGGCGCTGCCAATTTCCATGCAGCCATCATTAAGGGGTAGTTCCACGGCGCTATGGCAGCTACGGGCCCGAGTGAGTCACGGCGAATCATGCTGGTATGGCCTTCAACATACTCGCCCGCAGCCGAGCCACTCACTGTGCGTGCCGCACCTGCAAAAAATCGAAAGCAGTCAATGGTAAGTGGCATTTCGTCCTCGAGAGCCGAAGGCCAAGGCTTGCCAACATCTAGGCTCTCTAGTGTTGCGAGTGCTTCTTGGTTTTGCTCGAGCACATCAGCAATGCGCAACAGCAGCGCTGATCGCTCAGCCGGTGTGCTGCGGGAGTAACTTTGGAAGGCGCGGTTAGCCGATTGCACCGCCGCCTCGACTTGCGCGGTACTGGCCTCGGCCACCTGACAAATCTCTTCGCCCGTCGCTGGGTCTAAGATGGCGAGAGCAGCGCCCTCGCCGTCAATTAGATGTCCATCAATGAGTAGTTTTGTTTGCATTGTTTGCTCCTGTTGTTTGTTGCTCGGCGTTGTGGCTTTAAATCGCGCACTAATCTGTTCTTAAAAACCCTGTGGGTTCTGCTTTAGCTGAACATGCATCCCTATCTACTTGATCATTTGTGTGAGTAAAACCACCGTTAAAGCGCCAGTATTAAAAGTTCACCTGATCACCGCCTTTGAGACCAAGGCGCTCACGCGCTTGTTCTGGTGTGGCGACTTGGTGGCCTAAGGCTTCAATGATGCCGCGGATTTTGGTGACTTGCTGCGCGTTAGAGGTCGCCTTTTCACCCGGGCCGATGTACAAACTGTCCTCCAGGCCTACACGCAGATTGCCGCCCAACATGGCTGACTGAGTGGCAAAGTTCATTTGGTTTTTGCCCGCGGCTAATACCGACCACTCAAACTGATCACCAAAGAGTTTTTTGGCGGTTTGCAACATAAACATCATGTTGTCCAACTCAGCACCAATGCCACCAAGAATTCCAAACACCATCTGGATAAAAAACGGACCCTTAACCCAGCCTTGATCAACTACCCAGGCCAAGTTGTACAAGTGCCCGACGTCGTAACACTCAAACTCAAAACGCGTACCGTGTCCTTCACCCAGCTCTTTGAGTACGTACTCGATATCACCAAAGGTATTGCGAAAGATAAAATCCTTGGTCATATCCAAAAATTCGGGCTCCCAATCGTACTTCCATTCACTGTACTTCTCTTTTAGCGGGAAGATGCCAAAGTTGATCGATCCCATGTTCATCGACGCCATCTCTGGGCTGGCCCGCACGGCAGCGCGCAGGCGCTCTTCACGCGTCATACCAAGCCCGCCACCTGTTGAAACATTTATTACCGCATCGGTGGATTGCTTGATCTGCGGTAAAAACTGCATAAACAACTCAGGTGACGGATCAGGTTTACCCGTCTCTGGATCTCGCGCATGCAAGTGAATAATCGAAGCCCCCGCCTCGGCCGCTTCTATGCTTGCCGTCGCGATTTGTTGCGGCGTAATAGGTAAATGCTCCGACATCGTCGGGGTGTGAATGCCGCCAGTTGGGGCGCAAGTAATGATGACTGGTTTGCTCATGGTGCAATACTCCTTACATGTTTGCGTATCGAATAACGCGGGGCGCAGGCGCGCCCTACCATCGAATTCATAATTCTGTTTTGTCCGAATAAACTCGAACCTTCAGCAATCTCAGTATTTCTCTTTGCTGCCTCTTTTTTTGTCAGCACAGTCGAGCATCGCAGTAATCAGGGGAAAAGAATTTTGGGTGTTTGAGGAGCTTGCGAAGAGTTCCCGAAATCACCCTCTGATTATGAGAAGCGCAGTTGCGACTGGAACAGTCGTCGAGAGCGTGGGCAGCCTTTTCGCTTACTTTTGGGCGGGGACGCCTAGCCTCAAAAGTACGTCGCCAGTCGGAACTGCGCGTCTCGGACGAGTCCCGACATCGAAGCCGCTCCAGAAAAAGACATACACCTCCCCAAAAAAAGGTCGCTCCCCTACAACTTCATCTGCTGAACCTGCGCAGACAATCCCCCATCCAACACCCACAACTGCCCAGACGCATAACGCGCTTCATCAGACGCCAACCAATTCACCAAATTAGCCACATCATCCGGCGTGCCATAGTTGCGAGTCGGGTGAACATCGCGCACTGCTTTTTGCAACGTCTCTATATCTCCGCCACTGCCACCCGAGCCATCACCGTTAAAAAAGCTCTGCAGCATCGGTGTGTCGATATAGCCCGGGCAAATTGCATTGACACGAATGCCCTCTGGGCTGTGATCACACGCCATGGCTTTCGTCAGTGCATGCACCGCGCCTTTACTGGCGCAATACGCAGCCAATCCCGGGTCTGCAATAAAACCATCGTAAGAGCCAAAATTTATCACCGACGCGCTATTGCCCGATTGCGCCGCTGCGCGCAACAGAGGTAAGGCGTATTTTGAACTCAGAAAAGTGCCTGTGACATTGACGGCGAAGCTGCGGTTCCACTCTTCAAGACTCGTGTCTTCGATGGTTTTTTCGATCTCTATACCAGCCGCATTGACCAAGATATCGAGCTTGCCTTGTTCTTGTTCTATTGTTGCCATCACCGCTTTGGCGTCATCTTCGCTGGATACATCCAGCTTGAGGTACACACTGCCGTCATTATCGTGTGAAGCGAGCGAGCCAGTTGCACTGAGGTCTCCCGCATATACTGTGGCGCCTTCACGCAAAAACCGTTGACAGATCGCACGGCCAATACCGCCTCGTCCGCCCGTCACCAACGCTACTTTCCCCGCCAATATGCCACTCATCACTTCGCCTCCTGTTGCAATTTACTCTCTGACTGAGCAGACTCTGTCGCCACGCGCAATGCATCTGCATCTTCAATGGCCGGATAGCGCTTAGTTTGCGCGGCGATAGTCCAGTCCATGTGGTTGCGCACAAACTCCTGCGATGCATCGCGTTTTGGTTGATAGTCCCATGAAGTCAGCAGCCCCTTTTCCATCGCCGCATGTACCGCTCGCCGCTGGCGCTGAGTGGCGATCACATGCTCGCGCACCTTGTCGCTGTCCCAATGTTTTGCGGCGATAGCAGCAAAGTTAGTCTCGATGGCTGCGAAGGCTTGCTGCCCTGACAAATTGTTCTGCTCATAGGGATCGGCGATAACGTCAAACAACTGCGGCGGGTCGCCAGCGCAATGGATGTACTTGTATTGTCCGCGACGCAGCATCAACAAGGGATGGCTCGCGCATTCGGCACAGTACTCCGCCACGACAACGCGCTCTGCATCGGCGTCATGCTGCGCGACAAGCTGCGGCCAAAGTGAGTCACCGTCTATTGGCATGCCCTTCGTCGGAGTATCGCAGCCCTCGCTCGCCGCTATATCGAGCATAGTGGGCAGTAAGTCAACTAACGATACGGGGGCTTCAATTTTCCCAGTTTGAACTTGTGGCCCGGCGATAATCAACGGCACGCGAGCGGCGTGTTCAAACAGATTCATTTTGTACCAAAGACCGCGCTCGCCAAGCATGTCTCCGTGATCCGCTGTGACAATAACCACCGTGTTGTCGTATAGGTCGGTCTCTTTGAGTGTTTTGATCAACACACCCAATTGATGGTCAAAATAACTGACATTGGCAAAATAACCGTGCCGCGCACGGCGAACTTCTTCGTCGCTTACTTTGACCTTATCAGCCTCTATACCGTGCATTAAACGCAGTGTGTGTGCGTCATCACCCGGCTCACTGACAGGTAGCTCTATATCTATATCATCGTAGAGCGTCCACCATTCAGGCCGAGCCACGTAGGGATCGTGCGGGTGGATAAAGCTGGCCACCATGGCAAAGGGGCCAGACTTGTGCATAGCGTATTCAAACAGCCTTCGCCGGGCGAGAAACAAGCTCTCTTCGTCGTATTCATATTGAAAAGTGGTTGTCGCTACGCCCGCTTCGCGCACGGCGTCCATATTGTGATACCACTTGTCGATGCGCTCATCGGGCATTTCCCAATCGGGTGTCCACGCGTGATCCGCGGGGTAAATATCGGTTGTCAGTCGCTCTTCAAAACCGTGCAATTGGTCTGGCCCGACAAAGTGCATCTTGCCGGCTAAACTGGTGTGATAACCCATTTGCCGTAGATAGTGCGCAAAGCTCGGCACTGATGCGGGAAACTCACTGGCGTTATCATAGGCCGCGATACGGCTGATCAGCTGGCCCGACATCATGGAAAATCGCGACGGCGCACACAGCGGCGAATTGCAATACGCCGCATCGAAACGCATACCCCGTGCTGCTAGCTCGTCCATGTGCGGCGTTTTTACCAGCGCATGGTCGTAGGCACCTGTGTATTGTGGCGCTAGTTGATCTGCCATCACCAAGAGAATATTCGGCGGCTGAGCGGTGGCCGCGCTCACACCTGCACCTGAGCATAGGCGTCTAACACCAAGCCGTGGAAGTGGTGTACCGCATGCTCAGACTTGCCTGACCCCTCAGGGTCGTAGACGATACGGCCTTGCTCAAAAGCCGGACTTTGCATGCCGCGCTGCACACTTTCAACTAGGTTGATATCCTCGACTTGCAATACATCGTTGAGGTATCGAATAGCGTCGAGTTCCATCTCATCTGGCTCTGGACTTTCCAGAAAGAAGTCATAGGTTTCGAGTGTACGATCTGGGCCCATCGGGATGATATTGAGAACAATCATGCTCGATCTGCCGGGGTATCTCATCAAGCAGGTTGTTGGCCAGAGCCACCATACAGCGTGAGTGCGCACGGTCGCCTTAGAGACGTCGTAAGCGCTGTTGCTGCCTTTGCCCGCATCAGCCATATGGCTAGAATAGATACCGTGTGTTGTAACCTTGTAGCTGTCCATATCTACAAGGTCACAAAAATCTTTGTGCGCCATCGGGCAGTGATAACATTCGAGGAAATTATCGACCACGTTCTTCCAGTTTGACTTGATGTCGTAACTCAATCGATGACCAAAGGTTAAATCCCCTACATCGGGTGCCCAGTGCATGATCTCCTCAGCAAGACCACCACTCTGCTGCGCCAATGACTGTGCACTTGGGTCAAGGTTGACATATACAAAGCCACAAAACTCCTCGACTTGCACCTGCGAAAGGCAAATATCGCCAGTATTAAAACCAACCAGATTTTCTGTGTGCGGAGCGCGTAAGAGTTGCCCATCGAGCTTGTAGGTCCAAGCGTGGTACGGACACATGATTTTGGTGGTTTTGCCTTCTCCAGCAAGTAGCTCGTGTGCTCGGTGTTTACAGACATTGTAAAAAGCACGCAGTTTACCTTCGCGATCTCGCACAATAGCGATTGGCTGGTTCGCCACTTGAACCGTGACATAACTACCAGGCTCTCTCAGTTTTTCTACGTGACAAACCCATTGCCAAGTCCGCGCTAAAACTGCATGCAGATCCACGTCGTACCAGTTTGGCCGGGTATAAGCCTCAGCTCTTAGCGACGAGCTCTGATCTGCGTTCGCGTGGTAGCCACGCTTTATTTGTTCAAAATCTGCTGCGGTGAGTTTTGTTGACACGGTAATCTCCAAGAGTCGGCCTAGGTTTGGCCGGCGTCGACCGGTGAAAGTAAACTTGGATATTCAAAGCTCGTTATGGCAAATAGCGTAGAACCTTGTTGTCGTCCTCAAACACCTGCCGCCCGAGCTTGTTCGAGCGGCGGCATTGACGGTCAACAGCAAGCGCGCACAACATGAAACGTGCTTATCTATCCAACGCTTGCAGTATTACGCGCTACCTAGCTACCAATACGCATCTATTTAGACATATTACAAACTATTTTGGCCATTTCACCATAGATATCGGCATTATATTACAGCTCAAAGATACTGACTTAAACTTTGTGCATAGGCCAAGCGCGAAACTCAAACGGTACACGCCCTTCGATACGGTCTTTATTTGGCGCTAGAGCAAAGCGCTTTTTGTAAGCACGGCTGAAATGCACTTCACTTGCAAAACCGGAGGCCACGGCTACTTGCGACAACGGCATCACCGTTTGCGTCACTAATCCACGCGCTCGGTCCAGTCTGATATCGAGGTAATATCGCACAGGGGTTTTGCCCACATACTGGGAGAATAAACGCGCTAATTGTCGTTGCGATACACCGACATGTTTACACACAGCCACCAAGCTCAACGGGTTTTCGAGATGTTGCTCCATCACCGCAATCGCATTGCGAACGAGGTTGGGAACCGCTGAACCCAAAGGCAGTGAATTATTGGCGTTTTGCGACGCGGATAAGGGTCGTAGGCTTTGTTGAAAAAGATACTGAGCTGCCTTGTTGGCAATCATTTCACCGCAGCGAGACACAACAATGTGCAGCGAAAAATCCACCGTAGCATTACCACCAGCGCAACTGATGCGATCTCCGTCAAACACGCATAGCTGCTCAGAGCTGTGTACTTTGGGGAACAACTCTATAAAAGCATCAAGGTGCTCGTAGTGAACTGTTGCCTGACGATCATTTAGCAGCCCCGCTTGCGCTAGGATAAACGCCCCTGTATCTATCGCGCCCAACGTCAAGCCGCGTCGCGACCAAAAGCGCAGCGCTTGCGATAATCGTCTGTCGCTGTAAAGCTCAGGTGTCCAGCTGGACGAGACAATCACTAAGTCATACTGCTCGCGATCGACGTCGGCCAAAGCAGTCGTGTTGAGCTGCAATCCGTTGCTTGCTGTTTGCAACCCGCCGTCCACAGACACTAACTGCCAGCTAAAGTGTTTCTGAGCATCGAGGTAGTTCACAGCGCGCAACGGATCAATAAACGCCATGGTCGCGGCGAGATTGAATTTTGGTGTCACCAACAATGCAACACGGGTCGCAGGGACTTTGTCACTCGTCATCTTCTGTGCCTCTCAGCATCGTTAGTTACCACCAGCCTGGTCCGCCCAGAGGCATAACGCAGCAACGCAAATCAGCATGTATACACTAGTCAAAGGCCGCTACAAAGCGTGTTATCGATCTACGACTCGGTGCCGCTGATGCGCTCTGCAGCCTAGGTTTTGCAAGTCTTGCGGAACAGCCGCTGTTTTTCTGTACTCGGCACAGCAAAAACGTATTTCCGAAAAACTCCCAACAGTTGAAGCTCTGTCGTGAGCCTATTCACGCGGCAATAAAAAAGGCGTACAGAAAGTACGCCTTACATCACAATGAGCACTTCGGTAGTAAACCGAACTCAGTCGCCACTATTCGTCAGCAGAGGACACCCGAGGAACCAGTGCTTTGACGAGGTCTTTCATGCGCAGTTGTCCAACCACCTCTTCACCGTCTAACACCCGGTAAGTTTTGTTGGTTTCTCCGTCCGACAAGGCGATCAAGCTCTCGAGGTTGTCAGTTACCTGCACATCGTCTGAATACTCGGTACCATTAATAACGCTGTCCATCACCGAGCGAACGCGCAAAACTCGTGCACGGTTGATGTCGCTGACAAAGTCTTCTATGTACGGATCTTTGGGGTTTAGCAAGATGTTCTGCGGCTCACCCTGCTGAACCACCGCGCCGTCTTTTAGAATCACAAGGTGATCCGCTAGCTTAAGTGCTTCGTCTAAATCGTGCGTGATAAAGATAATGGTTTTGTGCAGCTCTTCTTGCAGCTCGAGCAGCAGGTTCTGCATATCTGTGCGAATCAAAGGATCAAGCGCTGAAAACGCTTCGTCCATCAACATGATGTCCGTGTTGGCCGTCAAAGCCCGGGCGATACCCACACGTTGCTGCATACCACCCGACAACTGCGCAGGATAGTGGTTTTCAAAACCGTTAAGCCCTACTCTGTCGAGCCACTTCATCGCTTCGGATGTGCATTCTTTTTCGTCAACGCCGCGCACCATCAAAGGCATGGCGGCGTTTTGCACAACGGTGCGATGCGGTAGCAAGGCAAACTTCTGGAAAACCATCGACATTTTGTTTTGGCGCAGCCCACGCAATCCTTCTTTGGAGAGCTGCATCACGTCTTCCCCATCTACCAGGATTTCACCGGCTGTGGGGTCGATAAGTCGATTGAGGTGGCGAATCAGCGTTGATTTACCCGAGCCTGAAAGGCCCATGACGACCGTGATTTCACCGGCTTGCATATCGACATTGATGTCTTGCAAACCCAACACGTGTTGATGTTGATCGAGCAAGTCTTCTTTGCCCATGCCATTGCGCACATGCTCCAGCGCTGACACGCCATCCATGCCAAATATCTTATACAATCCGCGCAGGCGGACTTTGGGTTCAGTAGTCATCGTCAGTTCGCCACTCAGTGTTTAACATGGGTCATGTCGACCCGTTGCAAGGCGGCCTTGGATACGCGATCCAAAATAACGGCCAATAGCACAATACCGACACCAGCAACAATACCGACGCCCAGCTCAAGGTTACGAATACCGCGTAGCACATTAACGCCCAGACCCGGTGCGGATACCAACGATGCGATAACAACCATCGCCAAGGACATCATGATGGTTTGGTTTACACCCGCCATGATATTTGGAAGTGCCAGAGGAAGCTGTACCTTGGTGAGTTTCTGTCGAGAGTTCATGCCAAAAGCATTAGCCGCTTCTATCACGTCCTGATCAACCAGTCTTATGCCGAGGTCGGTCAAGCGTACTACCGGTACGATGGCATACAGAATAATCGCAATGCCGTATAGCTTTGACTCAGTCACTGAAAACAAAAAGATCAGGGGAATCAAGTAGACAAAGGTTGGCAGTGTTTGCAGTAAATCCAGCACCGGCACCAAGGATCGCTGCAAGCGATCGGACTTGGACATGGCAATGCCTATCGGCACACCAAGCAATACCGAAATACCGGTACAGACAAAGATTATGGAAAGCGTTTGCATGGCGACGTCGTAGTGATCGACGAAAGCCAGTAATAGGATTGAGAAAGCAACGAAGAGCGTGACGCCTTTTGAGCGTGAGGCTAACCAAGATATAGCCACCAAAATGGGAATCATGATGAACCAAGGTGTGGCGGAGAACAGCCAAAGCGCACCGTCCAACATCCAACTCAGGGGTTGGGTCAGGGGATCTAATACGGATTTCAGCGCAGGTCTGGCGGCGAGAAAACTTTCCTCTATGCCTTTGGTCAGGTCGCGTGTTTGACTGAGGTTACCGCAACTCTCGTTGAGATTATCAAGCGATGGGAATGGGAATGCCGCTCCATCTGCAGAACCTTTGCCGGCCGCTTGCGCAAGCAAGTCCGCCATAGAAAGAGGTGCATCCGATTTTCCCTCACCGCACCATTCCTCAAGGCCAAGTGCCTTAAACAGCCCGTCGTAAAACGCCATATCTCATCCTCAAAACCAAAAAAAGCCCCTTCCGGTATTGCTACAACGGAAGGGGCTATTCATTCAACTTACTTTATAAGAGCAGAAAGCTTCGCTTTTGCATCGTCGCTCAGCCACTCAGCCCATACTTCTTTGTATGTTGTGAGGTAGTGAACAGCAGCTTCTTCATTCGAAGCATTATTGTCCAAGCGCCACGCAAGTACTTCACCCATTTGATCGTTGGTGAAAGAGATTTTGCTCATCAATTCAGCAATTTCAGGCTCGCGCTCAACAAAAGATGTAGACGCAGCGGTCACAACTTTTGATGGTGGGTAAGCAGAGGCCTTAGGGTCTTTACAATCTGCATCTCCGTTACAGGCGTGTGCTGCTTCGTCTACTTCTGCAACTTCTACTTGCACCATAGGGTATTTACCCAGAACTGCAGTTGGAGCCCAGTAGTAGCCAAACCATGGTTTTTTATCGGCGTAAGCTGCAGCGATAGACGTTTGCAAGGTCTCGCCCGAGCCGTGCTGAAAACGCTCTAAGCCCTGCGCTTCGATGTCCAATGCGATGAGATTGTTATTGTTGATGATGTCGCACGCCCAACCCGATGGACAATCGTGGAACTTGCCACCTACGGCACCAGGATTGGCCAAGATGCCTTCCATGGTGGTGAGTGAAGGATCAGCTTCGGCTAAGTAAGTAGGAATCCACCAACCTTCAACGCCGCCATCAGACAATACGTCGCCAAGCTCAACCAGTTTACCTTCTTCAAGCAAGGGTCCGTAGGCAGGTGTGGAGTTGGCCCAAACTTCTGTGAGGATGTCTGGCTCGCCAGTTTCTGCCAGTGAGGTTAGAGCGGGAACAGTAGACGTTGGCACTTTTTGTACTTCACAGCCATAGCCTTGCACCATTAAAAACTCAGAGACAGCAGTCACAACTTGCGACGACGCCCAGTCCATCTCTGTGATGGAAACTTTGCCACACTGCGCGGCGTAAGCCGAAGTGGACCCCAATGCAAATAAGGCAGCGAGTGCTGTTCCTAAATAAAGCTTCTTCATTCTTCTCTCCGAAATTCTCTCAAGCGGTGGCTCAAGTTTTTGTCAATTACCAACTATTATGTCAACCCAAATTTCGCCAGCTTGCTCAAACTCGTTCCATCTTCACATCTGATCGGGGCTTTCACATCACAACAAAATTTTTGTTTGTGGATTTAGTCTTTTAGTGCGTTATTCATAAATGCTGAGTGCACTAAAGCACATCATGCCACAGCTTGACAATAAAGACCGCATTCCTGCAGCGAGGTAGTTCGGTTGCTAAGCGAATGTTGATTTTCATTAAAAAGTCAAGTTGCAGCGCTAAATTGCGTTTGGTAGGAAGAATAAAGGCGCAAGACAGTTTTGAGATAGAAAAAATACACTTTCATTAAAAATTGAAAAATATTGGAGGGTGCAAAATAAAATTTTGGGCAAACAGCCGATACACGTGTTATTTGCACTGTATGCAACAATTAGACAAATTGACCGTTTAGCACCTCTTCCACCCACTGAGGCACCAGCTGACTTGCTTTGCCTTGGCGATGTTCGTCAAATTTAGAGCCGCTATCAATGGCATCGAGGTTAAGCTGCAACGAATAGATACTGAGCTTACGCGCCACCTCCACAAAGCCGCCCGCCGGATAAACTTTGCCGCTAGTACCAATGGCCACAAAGTGCGTACTTGTCATTAAGTGCTGTTCAATCTCGTGCATGCGCAGTGGCGTTTCACCAAACCAAACGATGTGTGGGCGAAGCGTACCGCTTAGACCGCAACACGCACAGCGATCGTCACCGATTAGGTTACTCAACCACGGATAAATCTTCTCGCTACGAGAGCATCTGACTTTGAGCAGCTCACCGTGCATATGCACAACCCGCTGAGAACCGGCACGTTCGTGTAGATTGTCGATGTTCTGCGTTACCAGCATAAAATCATCGCCTAAGGCTTGCTCTAGCGTGGCCAGTGCCTTGTGTGCGTCGTTAGGCAACACCTCAGGCCGTAGTAGACCTCGACGTCTTTCGTTGTAAAACTCCAGCACCAAAGCAGGATTAGCCGCAAAACCTTCTGGTGTCGCCACCTCTTCTATTCTGTGTTCATGCCACAGGCCGTCAGATGCTCTGAACGTTTGAATTCCCGATTCAGCTGAAATACCAGCTCCGGTTAAAACGGTGATTTTCATAGTTGTTTATGTGTTTCCAAACTTGGTGCTTTCGCCGAAGCGATTTAGCTGCGCTAGTGATACAGCCACTATTTGGTGAAGGTGATCTTTCGAGCAGCTAACAGCAAAAGCACTTAAACCGTCTGGTGCTTTAAGGTTGAGCTGTATGCAAAAAGAATTCGCTGACTAACAATGGCGCAGCAGCACCACTAAAACAGCTAATTCGACCCCAGACTTCGCCAGATTCTGGTAGCGCATCTTCGGCTCGGACAAACAATGCCTCGTCTCGGTCTAATGCGACATAGTGCACACCGCTTCGCAGTAGAGCGGGTTCGGCAAAGATCCATTGACCCAACGGCCTTTCGTCCAACTGGCGCAACTCTTCGTAACAGCCGTTCAGGGCACGTTCAGGTAATAATGAGCATGCAAACACTAACGGTTTTTCACCATCGCACAACAAAACTTCTCTATGCAGCAGGGCTTCTCCTTCATTGATATCGAGAGTTTTTGCCGCAGCGGCGGTAGCAAAAGTTAAAGTTTGATGCAGTAACTGAACACGAAAGCAGTGCTTGCATATCGCGGTCAACTTCTGGGTGAGAGAACCATCACTCAGGAGCCATGATTGCAAATCAACAGGTGCGGCTGACACATCTACTGTGAAACGCTGGTCAAACAGCCCTTCCCAGGTATTAGCGGCTAGCTCCACCCTACACCTCGTTCAGTAGTAGCTTGCGCACAGGTGCAAAAGAACGCCGATGCTGAGCAATAGCTCCGTGCTCCGCCAGTGCTTGCATATGTGCTTTAGTTGGGTAACCTTTATGTTTGTCAAATCCGTAGACCGGAAAGTCTTGGTGTAACTCCACCATCTGACGGTCGCGTTCAACTTTTGCCAGTATCGATGCCGCGCCGATATTCTGCTCCAACGCATCACCACCCACAATTGCTTTTGCGGGCATATCGAGTTCTGGGCAACGGTTGCCATCCACCAGTACTAAGTCAGGGCGAACCGTCAGCCCTTCAACCGCCCGTTTCATCGCCAACATCGAGGCCCAGAGAATATTGATCTCGTCTATCTCTGCAGCACTGGCTTCGGCGATGTGCCACGCCAAGGCATTTTCTATGATCAATTTGTACAAAGCCTCACGCCGTTTAGCGGTGAGTTTTTTGGAATCGTTTAGCCCTTCAATAGGTCGAGCTGGGTCGAGTATTACTGCCGCCGCAACCACACTACCTACCAGTGGCCCACGACCTGCCTCATCGGTTCCCGCAATCAAAACCTGCCCTGCTTCAATCATTCTTTAAAGCCAATTTGTGAAAGCGTTGATTTTAAAGCAGCAAGCTATCGCCGTCAGTAGTTATCGACCGCTGGCTCTATCAGACCCACTACAACAACACTTGCACCGCCCATGAGCATCACGCATGCTGTCGCTCCTGCCTTCAACAATCCTACATTATGAACCTCGAACTGCTCATGCTCGCCGGACTGGTTTTCCTCGGTGCAGGTATCATAAAGGGCACAGTCGGCATCGGATTACCCACCATCGTGATATCGGTTCTTAGTATGGCAATCGATCCGCGTCTCGCCATGGCACTCGCCTTACTGCCTGTTTTAGTCACTAACTTTTGGCAATTCTGGCGAGCCAATGCCGACAAGCGCCGTGTACTGCACTATTGGCCCTTCGCTTTGATGTTGGTGGTTTTTAACTACCTACTTTCAATGCTGAGCTTTGGCGTTGACACAAAATATATACTGTTAGCCTTGGGTATTGTTGTGGTTGTATTCGCGCTTAGCAGCCTACTACGCCAACCACCTCCCTTGCCTGATCATTGGGACCGACCCACGCAATTCATCGCCGGAGGGCTCGCCGGGATCATGGGCGGACTGACAACCATTTGGAGCCCGCCTATGGTGATTTACTTAATCGCTAAACGGCTCGACAAAGAAGAATTTGTCATGGTCACGGGTGCCGTGCTGACAGTGGGTTCTCTGCCCTTGCTACTGAGTTACACACAGTCGGGAGTTTTAGCGACTGATATGTTGTTGCAAGCCTCGTTAATGACGGTGCCGACGCTTGTAGGAATGCGAATCGGCGAGGCCATTCGCAGCAGAGTGAACCGTGAGCTGTTTGTCAAAATGCTACTGATAGTCTTTTTGTTACTGGGACTAAATTTAATTCGACGGGCTGTATTTTGAGAGTTCGAATTTAGAAGCTCTAATTTGGGCGTTCACTGCACACTGACAAACGCGTCGTGTGGATACGCAAATTTGCTGTCGCCATTAGTCGCAACAATACCGCCGAACAACCGGTGCGCAAGCGATACTCTTCACACACCAATGTGTAGTTGGTTAACAGCAAAGCAGCTTAATACAGCCGCATCAAATGCCTGCTCAATGTAAGCGCTATCTATTGCCAGTACGACTAGATGAAGCTCAGCAACTGCAATATCCAGGGCAATAAAAAAGCCGTCAGCACGGTGGAGATCGCCATTGCCAGCCCGGAAAACGCCCCCATTTCTTTACTCAGCTGAAACGCGCGCGCTGTGCCAATGCCATGTGCGGTGACACCCATGGCAATTCCACGCACCGAATCATCATGGATACGGCAGAGTGCTAGCATCTTGTTGCCAAACACAGCACCAATTATTCCGGTAGTCACCACCAAAACGGCCGTCAGAGACGGCAATCCGCCTATCTTTTCTGCAATACCCATCGCAACCGGCGCAGTGACGGACTTGGGAGCCAGCGACAATTGAGTCAGCAAGCTTGCCCCTAAGCTACGAGAGATGTAAACGGCACTGAGCGCGCCAAAAAGCACGCCGAAAAGCAGCGATACGGAAATCGGAAGCCACAATGCTTTTACGCGATCGAATTGCTGCACCAAAGGAACTGCCAGAGCCACAGTTGCCGGTCCCAACAGAAAATGCACAAATTTCGCACCCTCAAAGTAATCGCGATAGTCAGTGCCTGATAACGTCAACAGACTGATAATCATTGCGACCGAAATCACGACGGGATGCAGCAATGGATTACTGCCACAGCGGGTATAGAGTGCGTTTGCCACACAATAGCTAGACAGCGTCAGCGTCAAGCCAAGCAACGGTGAGGTAGATAGATATACCCACAAGGTAGCAAGATTGGGCTCAGTCACGATGCTTCGACTCTGCAGCTAGCTTTCGCCTGCGCCCAATCAACCACTGCATTAGCCAGGCAGTTAACACAAGAGAGACAAGTGTACTCACGAATAACGCTACAGCTATCGGTAGCCACTCTGAGCTTAAGCGATCAAAGTGCACCATTAAGCCAACACCGGCAGGTATAAACAGCAGTGACAGGTGCGCAAGCAGTCCACTGGATGCCTGCTCTATGAAACTTGGGACTTGACGGCAGACCAATAAGGCCACCCCCAAAAAGAGCATACCAAGTACAGGACCAGGCACCGGTAGCGCCAGCAAAACACTCACCGCTTCCCCCATGAGCTGAAAAATCAGCAGCACGGTTAAACCCTGAATTAGCGCCATAACGGAGTTGTTTTTAGAGAGTTGTGAGAATTACAGCTAGTAACCCGACACCGCGAATTGCTGTGTCGGGTAAAACTTATTTTTTAAAAGACAAAAGCAACTTAGAAGAGTGCTTTACCCGCTAGTTTTAAGACATCATCCAAAATGGAGCCGTCGCGGTCAGAATCCAGTAGAGCGCCCAATATGCCACCGCTGCTGGAACCCGCTCCGCCTAGTACGCTGCGACTTGGCTTAGCGCCTCCGCCCAACAGTTGCTTGCCGATTGCGCTCATCGCCATAGTTGCGACTACAGGCAGTAGCTTTTTAAGGATCGTACTAGATATACCGGTGCTAGAAGACACTTCACGTGCAACGCCGCGCGAGACATCTTTGTTACCAAAAACATGCCCCAAGATGTCGTTGCCTTCTTTCACGTTATCTTGCTGGCCCAAGCTTGAGACATCGTCTAAATAACGACCATGGTTGCCTTTTCGCAGAGCTTCAAATAGTTCGTCTGCTCCTTTTGGCTGTGAGGCATTTTGCTGTAAGCCACGAGCAACAACCGGCATAAGCCCATCCATCGCTTTGCGTGCTTCAGCTGGGTCAAGTCCAAACTGGCGAGCAACCTGCGCCACCGCGGCATCACCTTGACCGCCCAACAACTGATCTAAAACGCCCATGTATTCACTTCCTTAAGAAAAAGGCTATATCGCCTCGATTACGCGTAACCGCGTCGCAAACTACCGATGGCCTTGAGCACTTCAAGGCGACTGATCTGGCCAACCAACTGGTTGTCATCGACAACTGGGAAGCGACGAAATCGGCGCTTGAGAAAACGCTCAGCCACTTCGGTAACAGATGCTTGAGCATCCACAGTTTCAACATCTGTGGTCATGAACTCTGAGACTAGGCCGCGCCATTGTGGGTCGTGCCCTGCCTTCAAAACAGCAGCAATGCAATCTGTATCCGAGAGCATCCCGTGCAGGTTGCCACGATCATCCACTACGGGAGCACCAGTGATTTTTTTGCGGACGAATTCGTCCATCACCTCGATAATATCCATATCCGCGCGCACTGTGTGCACTCGCTTTTCCATGTACTGTTCAACCAATTGGTTTTTCATGGATGAGGTCTCCTCCACAATCCTGTTTTTATATGTAACCGCAGCATAGGGCTACGGTCAAATTTTCACTTAGCTCTTACGGTGAAGATCGAAGTGAATGGGCTTGGCTTCTTGTTGTTCTTCTGCGGCCATGCGCGCCAATTTTTTATCGCACGGTTTTTCACAACTGCAAGGAATAGGCTCAATGCCCGGAATGTTACCAATGCCGCCACAGCTGCCCTTTATCGTGCGGCCGCTAAAAATTGCACCGACGGCCATACCTGCCACCGCAAGTATCATCACCGCGAAGGCCAAAACCAACGTTGAAATCATGTTGTCATTCCTCTAACAACGGGGCAAACCCCTGTGTCGAGCGATGGGCAAAACCATCGCCTTCTTTGTATAAAAAATAAGCAGCCAAGCCTTGATCTTCAGCCAATGCTAAGCCCTTCTCCTCGCCTAAAACCATCAGCGCCGTTGCCCATCCATCAGCCAATGCCGTCGAGGCGTGATAGACCGATACAGACGCCAGCTTGTGTGTCACAGGCTTGCCAGTGAGCGCGTCGAGCGTATGGGAGTACCTTACACCATCACGCTCGTAGTAATTGCGGTAGTCACCTGAGGTCGCTAAAGCGCCTGACCCCAATTTGACGGCTTGTTGCACCGAGCGTTCACCATCACTGGGTCGCTCTATACCTATTCGCCAAGTGTCACCACGCGGGCTCATGCCATTTGAGCGAAGTTCCCCACCAATTTCTACTAGATAGTCACTGATACCTTGTTTTTCAAGCAAGTTGGCCATTTGATCAACGCCGTAGCCTTTAGCAATTGACGAAAGATCTACATAAACACCGGCAAGTTTCTTTTTTAGAGATGGCGGGTTTTCACCCACCAATAGCTTGTCATTGCCGACTAATGCTTGAGCCTCAGCTAGCTCATCATCGCTTGGCACTGTCTCGGGTTCAGCTTGGGGACCAAACCCCCACAAATTGACTAACGGCCCAACAGTGACATCAAACACCCCGTCGGAAGCCGCACTGATCTTTTTAGCTTCTGCCACAAGAGCAACCAACTCTGGCGCCAACTCCTGCCATTCAACACTCGCGCTCTGATTAAACACAGACAGTGTGGATGCAGGGTCGTAGGTGGACATCACCTGATTTACTCGGTCGAGCTCTTGCTGGATACGACGGGTAAGCTCTTCTTCGCTCGCGCCAATTGGACGACTAATCACGGCAGACCAAGTGGTGCCCATCGTCTGCCCACCAAGATTTAGTGGTTCAGCTTGAGTGCCACAGCCACTGAGCCCCACGATTGGCAAGGCAAAAAAAAGCGCCAGCAAGAGTGCTGACGCTCCTTTAAATGGGGCTTTAGCCACCAAAGTCATCCAACATGATGTTGCTTTCTTCAACACCCAAATCTAGCAGCATGTTGACAACAGCTTGGTTCATCATCGGTGGTCCACACATGTAGAACTCACAGTCTTCAGGAGCCGGATGGTCCTTCAGATAATTTTCGAGCAATACGTTGTGGATAAAGCCGGTGTAACCTTCCCAGTTATCTTCTGGCTGCGGATCTGACATGGCCATGTGCCACTCGAAGTTCTCGTTCTTCTCAGCCAGCTCGTCAAACTCTTCGACGTAGAAGGCCTCTCGCATGGAACGAGCACCGTACCAAAACGAGATTTTACGATCCGTGTGGATTCGCTTGAGTTGATCGAAGATGTGCGAACGCATTGGAGCCATACCTGCACCACCACCGATAAAGACCATTTCGTTCTTGGTCTCTTTGGCAAAAAACTCACCAAACGGACCTGAGATCGTGACCTTGTCGCCCGCCTTAAGACTCCAAATGTAAGACGACATGATGCCGGGTGTCACATCTGGGTTGTTAGGTGGTGGAGATGCAATACGCACGTTGAGCATTATCACGCCCTCTTCACCTGGGTAGTTCGCCATAGAGTAAGCGCGTACACACTCCTCAGCAGGGCTAGAGGTATAGCGCCAAATGTTGAACTTATCCCAATCTTCGTGATATTCCTCAGGCACGTCAAAATCTTTGTAGTTGACAGTATGTGGAGGAGATTCGATCTGGATGTAACCACCCGCACGAAACGGCACTGACTCTTCGCCAGGTATTTTGAGCAAAAGCTCCTTGATGAAAGTGGCTTTGTTATCGTTGGAAATAACTTCGCATTCCCACTTCTTGACACCAAAGACTTCCTCAGGAATTTCGATCTTCATGTCTTGCTTGACCGTGACCTGACACGACAAACGCTCGCCGCTCGCGGCTGCACGTTTGTTGATGTGGCCTTCTTCGGTCGGCAACAACGTACCGCCACCTTCGAAGATTTTGACCTTGCACTGGGCGCAGCTGCCGCCGCCACCGCATGCAGAAGGGACAAATAGAGCTTCGTTAGCCAATGCACCCAACAGCTTGCCACCGACCGGTACTTCAATCGTTTTTTCGCCGTTGATCAGCACGCTGACATTGCCCGATGCGACCAATTTTGACTTAGCGAATAAGATCACGTTGACCAGTATCAATACGATGCCGGTAAACAGGATGACGCCAAAAATTACTTCAAGCATAGTTGTCTCCGAGCTTAGAGTTGCACGCCGCTGAAGGCCATAAAGCCCAGCGAGCACAATCCAACAGTGATAAAGGTAATGCCGAGGCCTTGAAGACCGTCTGGCACATCGCTGTACTTGAGCTTCTCGCGAATACCGGCCAATGCGGTAATTGCCAGCGCCCAACCAAAGCCAGAGCCGATGCCGTAAGTGACACTTTCAGCGAAATTGTAGTCACGCTCGACCATGAACAATGAACCACCCAAGATGGCACAGTTAACGGTGATCAGCGGCAAAAACACACCCAGTGCTGCGTACAGCGCCGGCATGAATTTATCGAGGAACATTTCCAACACCTGTACCGCTGCTGCGATAACCCCGATGTAGCAAATCAAGCCGAGGAAAGTCAGATCGCCATTAAAGCCGATCCAGCTCAGTGCGCCCTCTTTCAACAAGCCAGTGAGGATCAGGTTATTTAGCGGTACCGTGATGGTTTGCACCACCAGTACTGCAATACCCAACCCGAAGGCCGCTGAGATTTTCTTAGACAGAGCGATAAACGTACACATGCCCAAGAAAAATGACAGAGCAAGGTTTTCTACAAAAACCGCTTTGACAAATAGACTAACTAAACCGTCCATTATTTAGCCTCCGCGTGGCCGTGACCGCCATGGCCGCTCTCGTGAATGGTGAAATCTGCTTTTTCAACGTGCTGTTTCTGAACAGAACGCTGTACCCAGATAAAGATACCAATCAAGAAGAACGCACTCGGTGGCAACAGCATCATGCCATTAGGCACGTACCAGCCGCCGTCGTTGACAAGAGGCATAATCTTGATACCAAACAAAGAGCCCGCGCCGAAGAATTCACGAAAAGCTGCCAGAGTCATCAAGATCACGCTGTAGCCCAAGCCGTTACCTACACCGTCCCAAAAACTGTCTTTAGGCGTGTTGGCCATGGCGAAACCTTCTGCACGACCCATCACGATACAGTTGGTGATGATCAGACCAACAAAAACCGACAGCTTCTTAGAGGTGTCATAGGCAAAGGCTTTAAGCACTTGGTCGGTGATGATGACTAAGGAGGCGATGATGATCATCTGTACGATGATACGAATCGCACTCGGTACGTGCTCTCGGATGGCGCTAATTGCAGTACTGGACAAAGCCGTTACCACAGTCAAAGCGACACACATGAGCAGTGCCGTGTTCATGGAAGTGGTAACCGCAAGTGCCGAACAAATACCCAATATCTGAATCGAGATCGGGTTGGAGTCGAACAGCGGATCAGTGACTAACTTTTTAACTTTAGTGTCCATAGGTTTGATTCCTCCTTAAGACCGCAGTTTTTTCAGGTAAGGACCAAAGCCCTGCTCACCCAACCAGAACTGAAGCATGTTCGATACACCGCGACTGGTCAGGGTTGCACCCGCCAATCCGTCTACCTTGTGCTCAGCTTCAGGTGTGGTCTCGCCAACAGAGCCCTTGATGACGGCAATCTTTAATGCCCCCTCTTCATCAAAAGCCATCTTGCCAGGCCACTTGGCCTTCCAGTTGGGGTTGTCCACTTCACCACCGAGCCCTGGTGTTTCTGCGTGCTCGTAGAAACCCAAACCAATGATGGTGTTCATGTCACCCTCCATGGCGATAAAGCCACGCAAAGTCGACCAGAGGCCGTAACCGCGAACCGGAAGAATCACTCGCTCAATCGCATCGCCATTTTTCACCATGTAAACCGTGGCATATTTCTCGCGACGCTTGATAGAAGCAGGATCGTCGGTAAGCGCATCGCTCATCGCAGGGTCTTTTTCAGATTTGCGTTGATCGAAAGTCTCCGCGTCCATGTCGTCCGCGTACTCACCTGTTTCCAAGTTAACAACACGGGCTTCGATGCCGGCGAAAAGCTCTTCTACGGACTTACCAGGTTGGCTGAGTCCACCGATTTCGATGATGTTTTTGCGCTTATCAAGTAGCTTGTTGGCTTCTTGAGCTGGGCGCAGACCCACCGCAGCTACCGAAACGATCACTGAACACAACAGACAAAGCGCTGTGGCGACAAAGATCGTTTTCGACGTACTGTCGTTTGGCAGTGCCAAATATTTTTTCAACATAGACATTAAGAAGCACCTCCGTCAGAACCCAAACGTGCCATGCGGCGTTTGATGCTTGACTGCACAACCACGTAATCGATCAGTGGTGAGAAGATGTTAGAGAACAGAATCGCCAGCATGATTCCCTCGGGAAACGCAGGGTTAGCGACGCGAATCAGAACTGTCATCAGACCGACCAAAAAGCCAAACCAGAAACGCCCTGTATTAGTGTGCGAGGCAGTGACTGGATCAGTTGCCATAAACACCATACCGAAAGCAAAACCACCGGTGACCAAGTGCCACCAGAAAGGCATGGCGAACATGTTGTTGGTGTCGGAGCCGATTAGGTTGAACAACAATGACGTTGCCACCATGCCAGCGAGTACGCCGACCATGATGCGCCACGAGGCGATACGGGTGTACAGCAAAATGCCGGCACCGATCAAGATCGCTAGTGTTGACGTCTCACCGAGTGAGCCTGGAATAAAGCCGATGAAGTGATCCCACCAAGTGAAGCCAAGAGCGGCGATGCCGTTCAAGCCGTCAGCAGCAGCAGCGCCCAGCGCTGTTGCACCAGTGTATCCATCGACAGCAGTCCATACCGCGTCGCCCGACATTGCTGCGGGGTAGGCGAAGTAAAGGAACGCCCGACCAGTCAGAGCCGGGTTGAGGAAGTTTTTGCCAGTTCCACCAAACACCTCTTTACCAATAACAACACCAAAGATGGTGCCAAGGGCAACCATCCACAAAGGAATGCTAGGTGGAAGAGTCAGTGACAATAAGATGGAAGTAACAAAGAAGCCTTCGTTAACTTCGTGACCGCGAACCAAGGAGAAGATAACTTCACAAATACCGCCGACAATGAAGACAGTCAGGTAGACAGGGAAGAAATACCAAGCCCCGTGCCAAAAGTTGGCAATAAAGCTGTCAGGGTTGTAGCCAAACCATCCGCCGATAGCGCCACGTACGCTATCAACTTCGGTGAGACCCAAACCAGCCATGGCGGTATTCGCCTGATAACCCGTGTTGTAACAAGCAAAAAAGATAGCGGGGAAAGTCGCCATCCATACGTAGCCCATAACACGTTTGAGATCCATCGAGTCACGCACGTGCGGTGCGGCACGCGTGGTGTCAGGTGGGCTGTAGAGCAGCGTGTCGACCATTTCATACAGCGCATAGAACTTCTCTAAACGTCCACCGCGCTCAAATAATGGCTCCAGGCTGTCCAGATAGTTACGTAACCAGGACATCGCCTACCCCTCCCGCTCAATTTGTTCAAGGCTGGCACGTAGTGCTTCGCCATATTCGTACTTGCTGTGACACACAAACGTGCACAACGCCAAGTCTTCCTCGTCCAGATCAAGTGCGCCCAGCTTCTGCGCCTCATCGGTGTCACGCACAAGTAATGAGCGCAACAACTGGGTGATCAGAATGTCATGTGGAGTCACGCGCTCATAGCTGCCTAGTGGCACCATAGCGCGACGACTACCGTTCTGCGTGGTGCTCATCGGGAAAGTGGCAGGCAGAGCCCCCAAAAACACGTTGAACACGGAGAACTGCTTTAGCATGGGGTTAACCCAATGGAAAAACTGACGTGGCTGTCCATCGCTGAGTGCGCACACTTGTTGGCTATAACGACCGAGCCAAGCGCTTGAGCCCTGCGCGTTAAACCCGTCGAGCACTGAGCCAGACAAAACACGAACAGCACCAGATTGCAGCTCATCAGTGATAAGCGCCTCTGTGCTCGCGCCTAAACGAGTACGCAACAACCGAGGGTTGCTGACCATTGGGCCTGTCAGAGCAATCACGCGTTCAGTCCAGAGTTGCCCGGTTTCGAACAACTTACCCACTGCCACCACATCTTGATAACCGATGACCCAGACTTGCTTAGTCTGGCTGACGGGTTCAAGCATATTGACGTGTGTACCGGCTAGACCCGCAGGATGAGGACCTGCAAAGCTGTGATACTCAACACCGGAAACGACTGGTTGAGGAACAGATGAGCCGCCCCCTACACAGACGTAACACTTGGGTGCAAGCTTGGCGAGTAACTGCAGACCGGCCTCAAAGGCGGCTGCATGCTCACTGAGCATCACCGAGGGATCAGCTGCGAGTGGACGTGTGTCCATCGCTGTGACAAAAACGGCCGCTGCTGAAGCATCTGCCGCTGGCACCTTGCTGTAAGGTCGAGTGCGAAATGCAGTCCACTGACCCGACTGGATCAGTTTCTCACGCACTTGTTCCGCACTCAGGCCTGCAATAGCATCAGCTGCCACAGCGCCAAAGTTTTCGGCGTTGTCTGAGCCGTCAAGCTCGATTTCCACCGCTTGCAACGCACGACGCGCTCCACGGTGAATAGCAGCCACTTTACCGGCCCCTGGTGAGGTGAAGTTAACCCCGGGATTCCGTTTGTCGGTAAACAGCAATTGGCCGACACTGACAATGTCGCCCTCTTGCACCGCCATTGTCGGTTTTAATCCGTGGTAGTCGCGCCCGAGTAATGCCACTGAAGGTACAGCCACAGCAGACTCAATTGTCTGATTTGGTGCGCCTTCAATAGGTATATCGAGCCCATTGGTCAAAGAGAAAGTTTTTCCTTGCACGCGATTTCCTTGCAAAGCTATAGAAAGAGTTTTGGAGGCGGTAAAAGCTGAACGCCAACATTTACGCCTAGAAACCTGAAGCAGGTCTACTAGGAGCAATTAATGCCGGAATTATACCTCAGAAATCGCGTTATGTGGGCCGCGAATAAGAGTCAAGTCACACAAGCACTGGACAGCCTTGCAATATTGTGCAAAGCCGGAAGCAAAGTTTGCCGCCGGTCTGCGAATATTGATGCCAAGTTGACCATTTTTCTAAACTTTTCAATACTTAGTAGCCAGAGACTACATCGTATTCGTAGGCTGTGTTCCACCCAAATCTTTTAATAAATCTTCAATACGCAAGCGTGTTTTGCCGTCATCTTTGCTGTCAAAATGCACACCAATGCCGGCTACTTTATTGCCTTGCGCACCCGCAGGTGTCATCCAGACAACCTCACCCGATACCGGCAAGCGCTCACGCTCCTCGAGCAGTTTCAGCAACATAAATACACGGTCGCCGAGCTTGTGCTGGCGGTTGGTCGGCACAAACAGGCCACCGTTATTTAGAAAAGGCATAAAAGCTGCGCTCAACGCACCTTTGTCTTTAATTGACATCGCGAGGACGCCCTTTGCTTTTGTGCTCATAAATTGTGTGCTCTGGCTGATTGTTGTTAAAACGGCGGCTAGCGCGCTTCAACATCACCTGCCCCGAGCCACCAGATTCATCAAGCGCTCAAGTGCCGCTTGCTGATTGAGACCCGTTGGATCGAGTCGGTGTTCGTCGATGATGCGATCGCGCAGTGCAAACACTGTTTGCGCCGGACGCCTGCCGCCCAAACACGCAATATCTGCGCCACGGGCCAAAGCTTCACTTTGTTGCAATGATTCTGCTTCTAAGCTCGCCAACATAGCGGCAGCCAACTCGCGACTATGAAAAGCCTCGAAGAGTTTTGCCGCGCCTGAGACGCCTAATTTGCCAGAAACCAGTTTTGGTAGCACATCTTGAATAAGAGAAGACAGCCCCGAGCTCTCGGTCTGTTGCAACGCTAACAATGGACCACCGCCAGCCTGCAACAAAGCAGATTCGGCATTCTCCATACCCTGTTGCCGCAACCAGTCTATCGCCAACGCCGAATCTGGAGCGGGACATCGCACCTGCTGACAACGACTGCGGATAGTTGCAGTCAAGCGCCCGGGCCATGGTGTCAGTAGCATCAAGAGCACACCTGCCGGCGGTTCTTCTAGGGTTTTCAACAATGCATTAGCCGCACCTTCAGTAAAACCCTCCACACCCTCGAGCACAGCGATGCGATAACCGCCATATTGAGACGTCAAGGCAAGCTCTTGTCCCAGTGTGCGCACCGCTTCAATCTTAAAGTTACCGGTTTTTTCGTCGGGAGCTAGATGACGAAAATCTGGGTGCGAGCCACTGTCGAATTGCACACACGCATCACACTCACCGCAGGCCTGCTCAGCACCAGCACGACAAAGCACCGCCTTAGAAAAAGCAAAGGAGAGTAGTCGTTTGCCTACGCCTTCAGGCCCAACAAACAACATCGCATGAGGCAAACGATCGCTTTGGCGAGCACCCTGCAAGTGGGCCCAAGGTTCCTGCAACCACGGCAGCGGCCATTCAACCGCCATTAAGATGGCAAACCTTTATCTCGTAGCAGTGCCGCCAGAGCGTTATCGAGGCCCGCTTGCACATCGAGCAAGGGCTCCGCAGCATCTAATACGCAAAATCGTTGAGGAAACTGCTGAGCACGCGCCAAGTAGCCAGACCGCACACGCTCAAAGAACGGCAATCCTGCTTGCTCAATACGATCAGGAGCTCCTGTAGCACTTGCACGACGAAGGCCGAGTTCAGGCTCGATATCGAGCAAAAAGGTCAGGTCTGGCTGTAACTCTTGCTGTACCAAGTTCTCTAACACTTCGACCGCCTCTGAACCCAACGATCGCCCTGCTCCTTGGTAGGCATAACTAGCCTCAGTAAAACGATCGCTCAACACCCAACGTCCCGCTGCCAAAGCAGGCTTTATCACTTGCTCTAGATGCTGAGCGCGCGCGGCAAAAATCATCAGCAGCTCAGCCATGGCGCCTATCTGAACATCGTGTCTGTTTAAAATCACATCACGCAAGGCCTCGCCTAGAGGTGTGCCACCTGGCTCACGCGTTACCAACACATCGACGCCAGCTTGCTGCAAACGCTGCTGCACAAACGCCAAGTTAGTGGTTTTGCCCGTCCCTTCTAGACCTTCCAAGGTCAAAAAAACGCCAGACATTAGCGCTTCAGCTGGTACTTGCGCACCGCCGCTTCGTGGTCTTTTAGGGTTTCGGAGAATTGGTGGCTGCCATCACCCTTGGAAACAAAAAACAAACTGCTACCGCTCTCAGGATGCAGCGCTGCGTCCACAGCTTCGCGCCCCGCCAGCGCAATGGGTGTTGGCGGCAAGCCGTGACGTGTATAGGTGTTGTACTCGGTGTCAGTGGTCAAGTCTTTACGACGAATATCCCCATCGAAGTCCGGTCCCAGACCGTAGATAACGGTTGGATCAGTTTGCAAACGCATGCCTTTTATCAAGCGCCGACTAAAGACCCCGGCTATAGTCGCCCGTTCGGACGCTACGCCGGTTTCCTTTTCCACTATCGAGGCCAAAACCAGCGCTTCATAGGCTGATTTCAGTGGACTGGCTGGATCGCGCTTTTCCCATGCTTGCTGCAAATAGAGATGCATGGCCGATTGTGCTCGCGCTAATATCGTGCTGGCTTTGTCACCCGCCGTAAACTGGTAGGTGTCTGGCATAAACAAGCCTTCGGGCAGAAGGTAACTCTCTTCAATGCCAAGCTGCTGCAACAGCTGCGAGTCATCGAGCGATGAAAGATCATCCTCTAAGCGTTCAGTCTGCAACAACGCTTGACGGACTTGACGCATATTCCAGCCTTCAACCAGTGTTAAGCGATATTGCACCGCTTTTCCCTGCACCAGCAAGTCGAGCAGATCAAAGCTATTCATGCCCGAACTCAACGCGTATTCACCTGCTTTTATGCGGTGCGCAAGTTTTTTCCAACGCGCGTAAGCGTACAAATACTCTGCACGCTCAATCACGCCATCGGCTTGTAGTTGTTCAGATAGTCCGCGCAAGTTTGCGCCGGAAGGCACGTGCAGTTTGTGCTCTGGAGTGAGTACGAGTGGCTCACTCAAACTTCGATTAGCGTCGTAAAGCAACCAAGCTGCTAGGCCGGCAAGTACCAGCAACACTATAGAAAAAAAACGCATTAATTTCTCAGCCGCACTAGCAAGATTGAGTGTTAAGTTTTACGAAAAACCAGAGAACCGTTGGTGCCACCAAATCCAAAGGAATTACTTAGCACCACATCAATTTTCATGTTGCGCGCCGTGTGAGGCACATAATCCAAATCACACGCTGGATCGGGATCATCCAAGTTAATGGTCGGCGGCGCCACCTGATCACGAATCGCCAGAACACTGAACACCGCCTCAATCCCTCCAGCTGCGCCCAACAAATGACCCGTCATGGATTTGGTGGAGCTCATGGCGACATTTTTAGCATCTACACCCATCAACCCCTTAACCGCCATCGTTTCTGCGATATCACCCGACGGCGTCGACGTGCCATGGGCGTTGATGTAGTCAACTTGTTGAGGGTTCAGACCCGCGTCGTTAAGCGCGCTAGTCATGCAGCGCTGCGCACCTTCACCACCTTCTGAAGGCAGCGTCATGTGATGAGCGTCCCCGCTCATGCCGTATCCCGCCAGCTCACAATATATCTTGGCGCCGCGCGCCTTGGCGTGCTCGTATTCTTCGAGAACCAAAACACCCGCACCGTCACCTATGACAAATCCGTCGCGACCCACATCCCATGGGCGACTAGCAGCCTCGGGATCATCGTTACGTGTAGAAAGCGCTCTAGCCGCTCCAAAACCACCCACGCCTAGTTGCGTGGTTGCCATTTCAGCACCGCCTGCAACCATCACATCCGCATCGCCATAGGCGATTGTGCGTGCTGCATCACCAATATTGTGGGTACCGGTGGTACACGCAGTCACAATGGCAAAGTTAGGGCCTTTGAAGCCGCATCGAATCGACAGATTGCCAGAGATCATGTTGATGATCGCCGAAGGGATAAAAAATGGTGATATCTTGCGCGGACCGCGCTCAGCGATTAATAGGGTATTGCGCTCGATGGCACCAAGGCCACCAATGCCCGCACCGATGGCCACACCAATTCGGGTAGCGTTTTCTTCGGTGACTTCGAGACCGGAATCGGCCACTGCTTGCAGTCCAGCAATCATGCCGAACTGCACAAAATCATCCATTTTTCGGGCGTCTTTGGCGACTAAGTATTCGCCAACATCTAGGTCTTTCACGGAGCAACTAAAGCGCGTGCCATAGTCAGTGGTATCAAAAGAGCTAATTGGTGCTGCGCCCGATTGCCCTTTCAGGATGTTGGCCCAGCTTGATTCGACGGTATTTCCGACCGGTGATACCAAACCCAACCCAGTCACAACAACTCTGCGCTTGCTCAACGTGATGCCTCGCGAAAATGTACTCCCGCAGGATGGGCGGAAGCTAATCGGGGCGGTCGCCCCTGCTGAAAGATAAATGCTCGACACCATGTGCACCGAGCTGAATACAGGTTAAGCGAGTGGCTAAAGCGCCATCTCGCTGCCTGATCCACTGCCAAATCAGCTATCGAGATGCTGATTGATGTAGTTGACAGCTAGCTGAACCGTGCTGATTTTCTCGGCTTCTTCGTCGGGAATCTCACACTCGAATTCTTCTTCAAGGGCCATGACCAACTCGACTGTATCGAGTGAGTCTGCGCCCAGGTCGTCTACAAAAGACGCGCCGATGACAACTTCTTCTTCTTTGACGCCAAGCTGCTCGACGACGATCTTTCTAACGCGCTCTTCGACGCTACTCATGTCTTTCGACCTCCAGTAAATAAAGTCTTAACTCAATCGACGTGTGCCGATCGAGCCGTATTGTAGGTAATTTGTGTGAACTGCGCCAATTTTTACGCGCATCTTTTGCTGTAACGCACCTAAATAAGGGTTCATACAGCCCCGCAAGCAAGCTGTACCGGCCTAGGCCATGTACATTCCGCCGTTTACATGCAGCGTATGCCCAGTGATATAAGCCGCCTCTTTTGAGGCTAAAAACACCGCTGCATGCGCTATTTCAGCAGGATCACCCAGTCTGCCTAAGGCAATCGAAGACTTCAAATTGTCTTTGACCTCGTCACTTAGCACTTCTGTCATGTCAGACTGGATGAAGCCAGGTGATATGCAGTTGACCGTGATGTTCCGCGCGCCAAATTCGCGTGCCATCGACTTGCTGAAGCCCTCTAGACCGGCTTTGGCAGCTGCATAATTGGCTTGACCGGCGTTGCCAGTAGCACCCACAACGGACGAAATATTGATAATCCGACCGGTGCGCGCTTTCACCATGCCCTTGATGCAGGCCTTAGTCACACGAAAAACAGACGACAGGTTAGTGTCAATGATGCTGTCCCATTCGTCGTCTTTCATGCGCAGCATGAGATTGTCACGTGTGATACCCGCGTTATTGACCAATACGGATATAGCGCCAAATTCAGCGGCGATTTCTTTGGTGACCGCAACTACGCCTTCCGCGTCGGTGACGTTCAAGCACATGCCTTTGCCTTTAGCCCCAGCGGCTTGCAGCGCTTCAGTGATACCTGCAGCGCCAGCGTCTGATGTAGCCGTGCCCACAACGGTAGCACCAGCAGCTGCCATGGCCATAGCAATCGCCCGACCTATTCCGCGGCTAGCACCGGTAACGAGTACAACTTCATCTTGTAGCGAGAGTGAGCTCACATTGCCTCCTGTGGCTTTGTCATTTCAAGCGCTTTTTCTAGTGACGCCTGGTCTTCAACACAAATTAGATTGAGCGAACGGTCAACACGCTTGGCTAGGCCAGTCAGCACTTTTCCAGGGCCAAACTCCACTTGCGTATTAACGCCTTGAGCGACTAAAAACTGCACGCTGTTCGTCCAGCGAACGGGGTTAGCCACATGCGCTTTTAAAGATGCAAGTTGCGAATTTAGCCCTTCAAGCACGACTGCTTCTGCATTTTGCACCACGGGAATCGCGCCGTCAGTAGCGGGAGTCGCGTCGATTTGTTGGGCCAAGGGCGCAACGACGGATGACATCAAACTGGAGTGATTTGGCACGCTGACCGGTAACATCATCGCTTTACGAGCGCCAGCTTCTTTGGCTGCTACGCAAGCCTTCTCGAGCGCATCCAGATGCCCCGAAATAACCACCTGACCCGGCGCGTTAAAATTAACCGCCTCTACTACACGATCACCGGTGAGAGAAACACAAAGCTCACTCAGTGCGTCGTCATCCATACCCAGCACGGCAGCCATTCCACCTTCACCTTCTGGCACCGCTTCGCTCATCAATTGGCCGCGCTTGGCAACCAAGGCCATGGCGTCTTTAAATTGGAACACACCAGCTGCCACGTGGGCGCTGTATTCGCCTAGGCTGTGGCCGGCCGCAAATGCAGGTCGTGCACCGCCAGCTGACAACCACACGCGCCAGCAAGCAACACCAGCAGCAAACATAACGGGCTGTGTAAATTGGGTTTGCTTGAGCTGCTCTTCTGGCCCGTTTTGCGCCAGCGCCCAAAGGTCGTAGCCCAGTACATCGCTGGCCTCAGCAAAGGTGTTTTGAACTTCTGACCAACTGCTCGCTAAGTCGGCCAACATGCCCACAGACTGTGAACCTTGACCGGGGAAAACTGCGGCAAATGTCATCGCATATCCTCATTAATGGAGAGAGAAATAACAGAAATAGCCGGCGCTTTAATCACGCGCCAGTACATCCTGCATGTTGTACAGCCCAGGCGCACGCCCTGCCACCCACTGTGCGGCGCGCACAGCGCCAGCGGCGAAGTTCATGCGACTGGTAGCACGATGGCTAATTTCCACGCGCTCGCCCGTTCCAATAAACATCACGGTGTGCTCACCCACGATGTCACCACCGCGAATGGTTTCAAAACCTATGGTTTGTGTGTCACGTTCACCCGTGTGCCCTTCGCGACCATACACAGCAACCTTTTCTAAATCACGGCCCAAGGCATGCGCTACAGACTCGCCCATCGCTAATGCCGTGCCTGAAGGCGCATCTACTTTGTGGCGGTGGTGGGCTTCGATGATTTCCACGTCGTAGTCGTCGCCCAGAGCGGCAGCTGCATCGTGGAGAAGTTTTAAACAGACGTTAACACCAACGCTAAAATTGGCCGCCATCACAATGGGGATTTTTTTGGCCGCGTCTTCGATGCGCGCTTTTTGATCGGCATCAAAGCCCGTTGTGCCTACAACAGCAGCGCAGCCGTTGGCGACGCAGGCATCTAAAGTAGAGAGAGTCACCAGTGGGCGGGTGAAATCGATGGCTACCTGTGATTGGGCCACTGCTTGTTCGAGTGACTCACTGATATTGACGCCGATCGCCTGAATACCGGCAACGACACCGAGGTCCTGACCAATCAAGCTGCTACCGGGAGATTCGGTACCAGCGACTACCTGAGCACCGGCTGCGTCACCCACAGCCTGCGTTAAGGTGCGCCCCATTTTGCCGCCTGCACCTACGATTACTATACCGGTCACGCTGTTATCTCCACCTAAGTCAGGGTAAACAGCGCCAGTCTAAAAAAGCGCCGTTGACTAAACCGCGCAGGATAACATAATCGCTCAGCTGACCAGTAGAGCGTCGGTCAACCATTGCTCTGCAACGGTGACTTGTTCAGCGTACTGCCACGGCGGATTGAGCACTGCCATACCACTTCCCAACATGCCAGTACGATCACTGCGCGAAGGTTGCTCCACCATCAATTCACTGACATGAATTTCGTGCGGCGCGTTTTTGAGCCCCGCGATCAGATCTTGGTGTTTTGCTGCGGACAAAACGGGGTACCAAATGGCGATAATCGCTTCTGGCCAGCGCTCAGCGATATCAATCGCAAGCTTGGCCATTTCGACATAGTCGGATTTCTCTTCATAAGAAGGGTCAAGAATGACCACACCGCGTCGAATTTCGGGCGGTGTTAGCGCAATACTTGCCTCTCGCCCATCGCGGTGATGCACCGAAATACCCGGCGCCCTACCCGCCCAACGAGACAGAGCCGCAAACTCTTCAGGGTGTTTTTCGACCATTACTATTTGGTCTTGCTCTCTAGAGCAACACCGCGCCAACGCAGGCGAGCCCGGATAGTACTTTAATTCACCGGTTGGGTTCATCGCCGCGATTGCCTTACGCCAAAGTGCCAATTCTTCTGGCCATTCAGCGAGTTCCCACACCTTAGTCACACCAAATTCATGCTCTTTAAGCTGCAGAGCCTGCTCACTCGCAAAAGAATAAACGCCGCGACCAGCAAAACTATCCAGACTGTAAAACGGCTTTTCCTTGTCCAATAAGTGCTTATATATCAAGGACAGAAGCGCATGCTTGTGGCAATCTGCGACGTTTCCGGCGTGATATCCGTGCTGGTAACTCAGCATTTTGTAGTATTTCCTTGTCTTTTTCATTCAGGCAATCAAAAACTTGCCGAACTCACTGTAGCGATTTCAATACAACGGACTATAAATATAGTAACGCCCCGGTTAGAGGTCGGGCTTTTTAGTCTATCAATTGCGCGTTGCGATGCGGTGATGTTGTTGCTTTCGCTACAATTTTGCTGCAACTTACTCGCCAACAGTTTGTTAAGTTTGAACAAAACCGTCTTGCAGTGCGCCATGCCTGCACATGAATCAATACAAAGTGGATCTACACCTATGAACTTTAAAATTTCTCTTGCAGCTTTGGCCGTCGCCGCAACTGTTCTGGTCAGGCAAATGCCGCTGCTGACGACGCCATGGATGCTGTTAACAATTTGATGGGACTTGGCACGGTGACACCGAGCACTTATCCCGGCATAGACGGTGACGTGCCTGCTGGTGACGGCACTACCCCATGGGCAGAAGTAGCAAATGATACTGAGGCGTGCGCCCTTCCTGGTGTGCTGTGCGACGGTATTAACATCACCAAATTGGAAATTCCAGACGCCAACTACGCTCCAACCGGCGGACTACCTGCGGTACTGTCGGCCATCGACGCTATCAAAGGCACATTGTTAACTCTTAACCTTTCTAACGCTCAAGCTGCGGACGACAATGTACTTGGCGGCGGGTTCGCGGGTCTCGAAGGGCTTCCGCTTCTTGAAAAACTTGCTCTTAATAACATTTCAGCAGCTGGCGTTGTTCCAGATTTATCTACGTCACCTAACTTGGTATTCGTCAACCTAAGCGACAACGCTGGGATAACTGGAGTTGCTGGCGATTTGGGCGGCTCTGCTTTAGAAGAATTATACTTTACCAATACTCCTGCAACATCAATAGACGGCGATCTAACGAGCACTTTGGAAGCAAGCAAGAACAGCATTGCAATACTTGACATTCAAGGCTCAGGTCTAGCCGGTGAAGTACCCGATTATTCTGCAAACGCTTCAACTGATATACGCTTCCAGATCAATGGTACAAAGCTTAACGGCGATTACACCATCACTAATCCAGCTACCGGATTAGTCAACATTGCTGGCACAGGTGTTCTTCCAGCAGACCCAACCGTGGATGATGCGTCAATCGGCTACATTGCTAATGACGCCGTCCAACCTGCCGCAGGTT
>ENA-ORXM01000785-ORXM01000785.1-marine-metagenome-genome-assembly--contig:-NODE-785-length-49720-cov-3.898818_pt1 | contig 49720 bp, 35 predicted proteins | sample MGYA00237867_ERZ511480 | MGnify/ENA primary metagenome ERZ511480 (study PRJEB26309, sample SAMN06266103) | marine metagenome | isolation source: Algal blade | place: United Kingdom:Sidmouth, United...
TGACCGATGAAGAGAAACAGGGCACGATAAATAGACTTATGCGTTCGTATGAATTAAGAACGGATAAGAAAATAAACATGACCGCAGAAAATGCGGCAGAAGACGTGCTCTTTGGTTATGCTTTTAATATATCCAAATGCCAAGGGTATATGAACTGTGTTAGTGCCTGTGTTGAGGAGAACAACCAAGACCGTAATTCAGAAATGCAATACATCCGTATTCATGAGATGAAGGACGGGGAAGGTTTTAAATTCGATAAAGCGGATGACAATTATTATCACGAGGTACCTGCGGAAGGTCATTTCTATATGGGAACACAATGTTTTCATTGTGATAATCCGCCTTGTGTTGAGGTTTGCCCCGTACAGGCAACATGGAAAGAAGAAGACGGACTTGTGGTTATTGATTACGACTGGTGCGTTGGCTGCCGTTATTGTATGGCCGCTTGCCCTTACGATGGTAGACGTTTTAACTGGAGCAAACCTGAAGTTCCTGAACCAGAAGTAAACAAGAATCAGCATTACTTAGGAAACAGAATGCGTAAAAAAGGCGTCATGGAAAAATGTACTTTCTGTGTGCAACGTACGCGTAAAGGAAAAAACCCGGCCTGTGTAGAAGCATGTCCTACCGGAGCTAGAATTTTTGGTAATCTATTAGATCCCAATAGCACCATAAGATGGGTACTGGAAAACAAGAAAGTATTTAGGTTAAAAGAAGATTTAGGCACAGAACCCAAGTTCTGGTACTTCATGGACTAAGAAATACATAGTAAAAAGAAAGCACTGAATCGTAACGGTAAGAATATCAAAATTCTTAGCCAGCAGATTTAAAACAATATACAATGGGAGCATTTAAAGTATTTAAAAGTTTGGTGGTCGATAGTTTAGATACCATAACCAAGGGGTCTAAAACGTATCATCTTTGGATGGGGTTTCTTACCCTTGTGATGCTAATTGGCATGTATTGTTATTCCATTCAATTAGAAGAAGGGCTTAGCGCTACGGGAATGTCCGATCGTGTTAGCTGGGGACTATACATTTCTAACTTTACTTTTTTAGTAGGAGTTGCTGCTGCTGCCGTTATGCTCGTCATGCCTACCTACGTTCTAAAAGATATTGATTTTAAACAGGCCGTATTAATCGGCGAAGGATTGGCCGTAGCGGCTTTAATAATGTGTTTGGCCTTTGTAGTTGCCGATATGGGCGGACCATCCGTGTTATGGCATATGATTCCCGGAATAGGTGTTTTTAACTTTCCGAACTCCATGTTAACTTGGGATGTTATTGTATTAAACGGATACCTTTTTATAAATATTAGTATTCCGTTTTATATCCTTTTTAAGCACTATCAGAATAAAGAAGCTAAGAAAAGTGTCTATGTGCCAGGCGCTATTATATCTGTGTTTTGGGCCGTAGGTATTCACTTGGTGACTGCCTTTTTATACCAAGGTCTGCAAGCACGCCCTTTTTGGAACAATGCATTGTTAGGACCTCGTTTCTTGGCATCGGCATTTGCTGCGGGACCTTCACTTATTATTTTGGTTTTAGCCGTCATACGTTCTTTTACAGCATTTAAGATAGAAGATAAAACAATCAAAAAAATAGCAATGATTGTAACGGTAGCTGCTCAGATAAATTTAATCATGCTGGTCTCGGAATTATTTAAGGAATTTTATGCCCCTACACACCACAGTGAAAGTGCGTATTATCTTTTCTTTGGCCTACATGGTAAAGATGCGTTACTACCTTGGATTTGGACCGCTATACCTCTAAACGTTCTTGCAACAGTGATACTCACGTTCAATAAATTTAGAAACAACCTGAAAGTATTGTACGTCTGCTGCTTTATGTTGTTTGTAGCTATATGGATAGAAAAAGGCTTTGGCTTAATCGTTCCGGGCTTCATTCCCGGACCTTATGGTAAAATAGTAGAATACCTACCTACAGGAATAGAAATTGGCGTAACAATAGGTATTTGGGCAATGGGGGCCTTTGTATTTACCATCCTTGCCAAAACCGCTATTGGTATAGAGCTGGGAGAATTGCGGTATAAAACCCAAAAAGCATAGGTCTCACAACGCTTTCTAAAATATAAACACAGGTTCCATTACTTTATTAGAGTAATGGAACCTGTATTGGTTTATAGACTTTAAAAATAATTAGAATTGGCTTAGATTAGTGGTGGATATAAAATAAAAAAAACGTTCCTAGGTACGTTTATATAGCTGTTGTCGGTCATTAAAATAATCATTATGAAAATAAAACCATTCAAACTCGAAAGGTATTATACCTTACACGAACATAGTGCTAAATATTCGTTGTGCAATTCTGATTGTGAAGCAATGACAATAGCCGATTTACTTTCATTAGAAAAAGGAGCAAAAGAAGCATTCGGAAATACTTGGTTGGGTTATACCCATACGCAAGGTAGTCCAGAATTAAGACGAGATATTACTACAATTTACAGCAAAATAACGGCAGAGGATGTCATTGTTTGTACTGGGGCACAAGAACCAATTTTCTTGTTTTCCCATGCTATGCTAAACTCAGACGATGAAGTTATAGTGCAAACACCTTGCTACCAATCTTTAAAGTCAGTACCAGAAAGTATAGGGTGCAAGGTGTTGAGTTGGCATGTACGTTACGAAAAAAACGTCCCTTGTTTTGATATTGAAGCGTTAAAAAAAATGATAACCAACAAAACCAAAGTTATTTATTTAAATGCGCCACATAACCCTACTGGGTTTCTTTTTACAAAAGAAGAACAACAAGCAATTATAGAACTCGCAAGAATTAACAATATCATCATTTTTTGCGATGAAGTTTACAGAGAATTAGAACACAATCCTTCATTTGCAATTCCTGCTTTTGCAGATGCTTATGAAAATGGTGTTTCTATAGGTGTTATGTCTAAAGCATATGGTTTACCTGGTTTAAGAATAGGCTGGCTAGCAACAAAAAACCAATCCATTTTAGAAAAAGTAGCTATTCTTAAAGAGTACACAACCATTTGTAATGCCGGACCAAGCGAATTTTTAGCAGGTGTTGCATTACGAAACAGGCATGCTATTTTAGATAAAAATCTAAAAATAATACAAGATAATCTTCCGCTTTATGATACCTTTTTTACAAAATACGCAGACTTGTTTTCTTGGTATAAACCAAATGCCGGACCAATAGCTTTTGTAAAAATGCATTTTGATACCAATGACATGGATTTTGCCGAACAAGTGCTTAAAGAAAAGAGTGTATTAATACTTCCTAGTGGCGTGTATGATTTTAACGGCTATTTTAGAATAGGTTTTGGTAGACAAAAAACACCGGAGGCATTAGAACAATTTGAATCTTTTGTTTTAGAAAATTTAATGGGCAAATGATAAATATAACCTACGAACAAATAAACGATCTATTGAAAATAGAGGATTTATTTGAACCAGTAAAACAGGCATTTATTGATTATAACCCATCATCGCTTATTGGGATTCCCGTAAGTTTACTTCACTTTCCCAATAATGCGGATACACATATAAAGACCGCTGCTATAAAAGGATATGATTACTTTTCTATAAAGGTAGTTTCTATGTTTCCTGACAATGCAAAGCAAAACCTATCTCCTTTTAGTGGCGCTATTTTTCTGTTTGATGCTAAAACAGGTTTTCCTACTGCCATTTTAAACGATAAAGGCATTATTACAGATTTAAGAACCGCAGCAGCAGGTGCTGTAATTACCGATTTTGTAGCTTCACAATCTTCTAAATCAGTTGCTGTTATTGGTACTGGTATACAAGCATACCATCAAGTATTTGCACTGGCGAAACTAAGACGGATCAATACACTTGCCATTTATGGCCGTAGCAAGGAAAAAGCACATTCATTAAAAGAAAAACTGACTCATTCTTTTCCTGAATTGAAAGTAGATGTAGTTGACAGCGTAGAGAAAGCAGTAAAAGAATCTGAAATAATCATTACCACTACGTCAAGTAAAACACCTCTTGTAAAGGGTAAATGGCTACAAAAAGGACAACACATAACTGCAGTTGGTTCTGATGATGTTTATAAAAATGAAATGGATAGCGATTGTTTTCATGTTGCCGATAGTATTTTTATTGATAGTCTTGAACTAAATAAAAAATACGGAGAATTTTCTCATGCAATTAAATCCACACCACATCTAATTGATAAAACTATCGAGTTTGGTGCTGCCTTTAAGAATATAGCATTCAAAAATGCTAGGGATAAAATTACAGTAGCAAAACTTGTTGGGGTAGGAATCCAAGATTTGGCCGCAGCAACTTCGATAATAGACAAAATTAAATTTGACTCTGAACATTCTTAAATAAAACGAACCGACAACACAGTATATAATTTATTGCTACAAATCGCTAAACCAAAGCTAAGTGTTTATTAAAATAAGTTAACTATTACCTCTAAAATTAATACATTTAAACATGCAACAAACCATATACGCAACGTTGTGTAATTTGAAAAATGAAATTAATCGAACATAGACAAGTCATAAACGGAAATCCAGAAGCCTATGAAACAGATTTAAGATCTGACAGATTAGTTAAGTCTGTAATTAATCACATCAGACAAGATTTTTCTGAAGTACGATTTGACCAAAAGAAAAAAGCCATTTTAAAAGAAATTGTTTGTCTGCTATTTGAAGCTCAAGAACACAGACCATTTTTTCATGTAGAAGGAACGGAACTTCCACTTTGTTGGAACAGACCTTCTGACTGGAACATCCGTTATATCAAGTATGAATGGGGTCATTTACTTTCTCAAAATCAAATGCCTGAAAAAAGTAGCTCTATTGAAAATATAGGACTTTATTCGGCTAGATGTAACCAGCATATCCAGAGCAGTATGAATATTCAAGAATTAATGGTTTATGGAGGCCTATTAGCTCAGAGAATTTCAAATGTTCTGACGAACAGGAGGATTTTATTTGCCTCAAAAAAATGGCAAGACCTAATAACTGAACTAAAAAAATAAGTGGCAAATATTTGGGGCATACCAAAAGAAGTTGAAGCTTTTGTTAAGCAAAGAGATACGAGTTGTGTTTACTGCGGTCAGAAGTTTTTAGAACACTCTGAATCAAGAAAACAAAAGGCCTCTTGGGAGCATATCGTAAATGACATTAGAATAAATGGTATTGACAATATTTCACTTTGCTGTATGTCATGTAATGCCAGTAAAGGAGCAAAACTGTTGGAAGATTGGCTCAAAAGTGATTATTGCAAACAAAATAATATTAATAGGAATTCTGTGGCTCAGGTTGTGAAAGCAGCAATAAAAAATCCACCGAAATTAAAATAAGTGCACACAACAAAAGTAACCGTTGCACAAGTCCATAATCATTACAACAATGACCTCCATAACCGCTTTTTAAGGCGGTCTTTTTTTTAATTATAGGAACAACCCATTACTTTTACAGGGCATGAAACCAATTTTTGAGCTTGTGAAGTCCGGTTTTAATAAAAACCGAAAAAACAGCCTTGCCTATCCTTTTTCTCTGAGCATTTTTGTTTGAATTTCAGGTACATTTTTAGGTTATAGGCAATCGCCGAGAGGTGCATTATCTTGTTGACCTGTTCGAGCCCAATGGTGTTCACCTTCCTCGTATTCGAAAAACCCGTTAACATTCCAACAATGGGTAAGACAATTTTACTGTCAAATTACTTAATGCCTATTCTTCATCCCTTCTAGCCTGCGTAACGGCACTAAACGAGGGTAAGGTTTCTGTAATACTCCCAGCTCCTTTTTTATTCACTTTAAACATAACATCCTTTTTGGTAGTAAATAACAGGACGGACGAAAAGTGGCTTTTAAGATGTGATTTCAAAACAACCAAAGCCTCTGCTAATGTAAGTTCATCTTCCTCATCTTCTGTTTCCCTTGATCTGTAACGCAACTTCAAAAGGACCTTAAAATCATCCTCGGAATAAATAGGTCTTAAAAAGATATTTTTCAAGTTTGGCTTTCCTATGGTCTTGGCCATAGTAAGCTTGGCAAAGCTACCTTCTTCAACACTTTCTTCTACCTGATTCCAGAAAAGAGCAAATACATCTTGATACGACATAAAATTAAATACCAATTAGGTGATTCTATAATGGCTCAAAAATAGGGCTAATTATTCAATTCATAGAAGCGTATTAACCGGTATCAATCCAAATATAAATACATGGCTGTAAATAAAATTTATGTTGCAGTACTAAACACCACCCATAGAATTAACATGACAATTAAATTTTTTATCTGAATTCTAAAAATAAGACTTAAAATTCATACCTTTTCCTTTACTTCCCTCCTATCATCAATTACTGAATTGTCTTTTGATTTAATGGTTAAATACACCTATCAACAATGGCACAAGAAAATGGACAGGCATTTTTTTTAAAGTAGTTTGGGTGATTACATAAGATTTGCTCTTATTCCAACGTTATAGATTACGGATCAAAACGATGCTAAATCTTAGAACTTTTGGATTGACCGAACCAAAAATCTAGCGCTAACTATCATTTTTACAGATGTAATTATGGGAGCCAGCTCTAATATATTGAACATCAGAAAAATATCCCCCTATTTTGATTGCCTTTTTTAAGGCGAACATTATTCCCTTGGTTTTAGAATTGGCTGAGGGTATAGTAAAATTATAGTTTTTGAACAGATTTTAAGTACCATGAAAAAGATAATTGGAAACGCGAAAATATATTGCAAGGGACTTCTAACTAGAAGTCGCTGTAGCTCTTTGCCTTTTCATAACATTCAACATACGATGGACGTTTACGAACATGTCTTAAAAATAGGAATGTATGAGAATAGAGATCTTCAAGAGTTAGAATCCGTTTTACTAGCAGCCCTCTTTCATGATACCGGAAATGCCACCGTTTTTGCCGGTCATGAGAAGTATAGCGTTACAGAAGCCAGCAACTTTTTATTGGCTCAAAAGTGTCCTCCAGAGAAAATAGATTTAATAGTAAGCTGTATTAAAGCAACCCGAATGCCACAGCGGCCAAAGGGAATTTATGAAGAGATTATTTGTGATGCGGATCTATTTCACTTAGGTACGGAACAGTATCAATCCAAAAATAACCTTTTACGAAAAGAGTGGTCCAAATTCTTACATACGGTATACTCAGATGCTGATTGGTATTCCATGAATATCGAGTTTATGGAAAAGCACCGATTTTTTACCAAATATGGAAAAGAAATATTGGAGCCCGTAAAACAGAAAAACTTGCAGCAGTTAAAACAATATAGAAAGCGGTTGTAAAATTTTCGCAAATTTATTGCTTGAATCGAATACCATAAAGATTGACGTAAATCTTTAGCTTCCTAAACCGGTAGGTTTAAACTCAAATCTATGTTGACTATGCTTATTCAACCGTAAAACTAAACACCTCTGAAGTAGATACATTGTTTGCTTCATCATGAGTTTCAACCATCCAATAATAAGAAGTTCCAGAAGTAACACTCATTTCAAAACTAGGAACCGCTTGCAGTCCTTTATTTTCTAATACTTCTTTGTCCGTTCCTATAAAAATTCCATAATTTCTTATATCGTCATCAATGTCCGAAGCTTCCCACCGCAGCGTTATCTTTCCAGAAACAGCGGCCACTATTGAATTGTTTTCAGGAGCTATGACTTCCGCAGAAAAGGGCACATGACTTACGATTCCTGGAGCAGCATTAAAGAATTCATAGGTTTCGCTTTTTGCCGTTTTCGCACTTGTTAAAGATTTTGATATGACATACCACTCATAGTTGGTACCTCTTTCCAAGCTGATTTCTTTAGTGGTATCGTCCACCTCAAAATTAGAAACCTCACTAGTTTCAACTTTAGTTAAAATAAGCTCGTAAGAATCGGTGTTTGCCGAAGCATTCCAAAGAAAGGCGACTTTACTTTTAGTCTTGCTCACAATTGTTCCTTCATTGCACTCAGTATGATTTTCAGGAAAAACCAATGAAGCCGAAACAGGTTCTTCCACCACATTTTGAGGAAGTAAATCTGACGGGTCCGAATTGCAACCACATAGCGCTCCTAATATTAAAATGACAAAAAGATTATTTTTGATATTCATAAGCGCTCTTATTTTTTTAAGATTTTATGGGAGCTGTTCTGTGAATTGGAAGTAACCACAATAGTATATACTCCGGCAGGCAGATGACCCATATTAATCTTTGCAATCCTATTATCTACTTTCTCCATCTTTTCCATGACACGTGTGGCACTTTGTGAAAATACGGTAATCAGGATTTCTTCGTCTGTGCTTATAGAAGGTAGGTATATGGTAACATCTTCATTTTCTACCGGGTTAGGGAAAATGGACACGTTCTCTGTGGATGCCATTACAGTTTCTTCAAAAACACCTTGACATTCCAAGTCCGTTTTAACCGTAATAGTACTCTCCGCATCAGAGAGCGGTAGGGTTATTTCGTTTTCTGAAGTCGTATATTCTTTTTCGTTTACGGTTATAAAATAACTAGAACTACCTTTAAGACTCAAAGAAACCAACTTACCCGTAGTATCCGTTTTAGCGTCTACTTTAAGCGCTTCTGGTTCAGTAACCTTTATGGTAAAACACTTCTCATAACCGGCTTCACCTGCAATTGTAATACATAATTTATATGAGCCAGATTCCAAGTTGTCAAAATTCGTAGAAGTTTTAAATCCTTTAGATTCGTTTATCGTTCCACCAGTTAAGATTGCAGTATAATCAAGGCTTTCAACCGCGCTTACCGCAATACTTCCGTTGTTACTTGATATGCAAGATTCACTTGTAGCTGCCACAGTAAAATTATCAACTGGCAGTGTGAAATCTGAGTCTGAACATCCTGTTTCTTTAGTTACGGTAGTAAACAACTGAATGGAACATCCATTAGCATCTTGAATACTGATATCATAGTCACCAGTCCCAAGATTTGAAAAATTGGGTTCAGAATGAAATGACCCTGCATTAATACTATATTGATATGGGGCTAAGCCACCGGTCGCCGTTATGATAATGGAACCATTGTTCGTACTATTGCACGTAACTTGTTCTATATTCAGTTCTGCCGCAATTGGCTCCGATGCCGTAATTGTTACGTAATTACTTTGCTCTTGATTTAAATTGCTATCGGTTACTAGAACATAATAGGTTCCTATTGCAACATTTTCAAAACTGTTTATAGCGCTACTTGTAATCAAAGTGGAATTTGTAGCATTGTAAAGTTCGTAATTGTACTCTTCCGACCCGCCAGTTACATTTACCTCAACTACGGCACCTACCTCACTACAACCAAAAGATGTAGTTTGTATAAGCTGAACAACAAGGGGCTCAGTATCATTTGGTACCTCATCTAGCTCAAAAACATAGCCGGAACCAATGGCCGAGTAAAAGTTTGTTCCTACCGCAATTGAATTGTTCGTTAGGCTGATACTGTTTCCAAAAGCAGCGTATTCTCCATAAGTGCCACATGCCAATAATTTCTCATAACCGATCCATTCACCAGTATGAGATCGATAAAAAAGCTGTACCGCACCTGCAGAGGAGCCATTTTCATCATCTCCACTGATACCACATGCAATGCGATCTCCATAAATAGCTACATCAATACCAAACTTATCTTTGGCCATACCGTCTTCAGGAGTTAGTTTTTCTACAGATATCCATGAACCATCATTTGCTTTTTTGTAAATATAAGCTGTCCCGGTTTCAGTACTATTAGAATTTATAGATGCTGAGCCCACAATGATATCAGTTTCCGTATGATCTACGCTAACTCCGTAGCCTACATATGTTTTTGGATCTGAGGCCTTGAGTTTAGCCACTTCCGTCCAATTTCCATTGATTGTATTATCAAAGACATACACTGCACCACTGTTCTCTATTACATCATCATCATAGAAAGAACCAACAACTGCCGTATTAGCGGTAATAGATACCGATATCCCAAAGGCATCTTGAGCTTCTGCATCAGAGGCCATTAATTTCTTGGTTTCTACCCAATTACCGTCCGTTTCTTTTTTAAAGATATAAGCGGCACCTGCATTTGTACCGTTTTCGTTGTCATTTGATGCCCCTATTATAATTTGATTTTCCGTTCCGTCTATAGCATAACCAAATTGCTTATAAAAGGCACTGTCAGACGCTAAAAGCTTTTGTGACTCTTGCCATACGCCTGTTGCCAATTTATCAAATACATACACTGCTCCAGTTCTAGAGTTCTGCTGATAAGAGCTGACAACTAGTGATTCTCCCGCAAAAGTCAGTGCAAATCCAAAATTTTCATCTTCACCACCGTCTGATGCGGTTATCTTTTGGATTTCTGCCCATTCACCTGTCGTTGTTTTATTGAAAATATATACAGACCCGCTATTTTCTCCTAAATCATCATCATAACTTGCAGAAGCTGCCAAAGTATTTCCGTCTTCGGTCATTGCCATTACTCTACCGAACAGATCTGATGCCGCTCCATCCGATGGAAAAATTTCAAAACATGCCGCTGCAGAGGTTTCCGCTTGGTATGGATTGGTTCCGTTAGATACTTCTTCCCCATTTAAAATACCGTCATTATCACAATCTGCTGCAGCCCATATGGCATTATTTGAATCATACGCTGTATTCGTGTCCTGTTGAATTGGCAAACAAGGATCATTAGGGTCACTATCTATACTGTCCTCTACTCCATCTCCATCCGTATCCATATTAGAAGAGTCTTCAAAAAAGTGCACATGGTCCATAGAAGTTGCTGCAATTAATCCTTCCCCAATGGCAACGTTATACCCAAAATCTATAATTGAACCTTCGGTGTCGGTCAAAATATGGGTTTCAACCCACTCACCATTAGATTTGTGATATACATAAAGCCATCCCTCAATGGTTTGATCAACGGACATGTTTACTACAATCCTATTGCTATTCATTGCCAAAGCATCCCCAAAGTAATCCGCTTGATAACCATTACTAGCCTTTAGGGTCTGAACTTCATTCCATAGTCCATTATAACCTTTTTCATAAACTATAGTTTCGCCTTGATCATAAACAACATCCGTGTATCCTACATCTCCTATGACAATTCTATTCTCTGTAATGGCCACATCTCTTGCATAGGTATAATTCTGCCCGTCCGGAGCACTTAGCTGTTGTATTTCTTGCCAGGAATTATCACTTTGTTTTTCATAGATAAATGCACCCGTAGCGTCATAACCTGAAGCCCCAATTATTATTTGATTACCGGAGATAGCAACAGATTCTCCAAAACCACCAGCAAAAAGGTCATCTGATGGATAAAGCTCTGCTGTTTCTACCCAAACATTACTCGTATTTTTTTCAAAAATATAGACCGCCCCACTTGGTGCTATTCCCCCTGCAGCCAAGACAAGAACGTTCTCTGAAACTGCCAAAGCACTACCAAAACCATCATTAGAGAAAGCGCTAGATGCTTCAATTTGCTGCGTTTCTACCCAAGTATCATTAGCATCCTTTTGATATATAAATACAGTGTCAGGCAGGTTTTCATCATCATAAGGTTGGGAAACAATTAACGTATTTTCAGACAAGGCCAAAGCTTGACCAAATCTTGTAGTTCCCGATGCTTTTGGAGATGTAAGTTCTTGGTTCTTTTCCCAAACTCCACTGGAGTTTTTAGCATATATTTCAACTTTACTGCTCGTAGCACTTCTTATTCCTGCCACTACTGTTGTGCCATTGGTTGCAATGGATTTTGCTTCTCCGCCTACCGTTTCTATACGTTGTTCAGCAAATGTATCAGGGTAAGTAGAATCTGTATAAAGTAATTCATTGGAATAAGGATTTGTTCCCGCTGTAATTTCATCACCGTTGGATACGGTATCTCCGTCACAATCATTATTCTGCCAAATGGCGCTTGAACTATCGTAACCCGTATACGCTTTATTTTGAAACGGAATACAAGCATCTATTGGGTTGGAATCATTACCGTCTAAAACGCCGTCGCCGTCCGTATCATCTATCTTTGGGTTAGTACCATTTGTAAGTTCTACTCCGTTGAGTATACCATCATTATCACAATCTGCTTCTTCCCATAAAACGGATATTAAGGCACTATCTTGATTGGCAGTAACATACGAACAACCATCATCTGGGTCCGTACCATCAGTATCCTCAATACTATTTAATACACCATCTCCATCAAAATCTTCAGGGTTCGCACAACGATCTAAGATTTCCCATTTTGTTTTACAACCATTATTATTCATGTTAATGCTAACTCGATCATTCGTTTTAATGAAGTTGCAAATACTTTTTTCACTACACTCCGATAATTCCGGATTGTATTGTATTCTTAATAGTCCACCTGCTGTAAGTTCTGCATTTTCAATTGCGGATAAATCATTTAATTTTAAATGAGATTGAATATGTAAATTCCCTAACACCTCTAGATTTTCCAGTCCATCTAATGATACAAGTTCAGGATTAGATATTAAAAATATATAACTTAAATGAGTAATCGCCTCAAGACCTTCAAGAGAAGTTAGTTTTTCATTGTTGCTAACATGTAAGGTGGAATATTCAACTCCTGCTAAGTTTAAAGAGCTAAGGTGATTTACATTAAGGAGTGAATTGTTTTGATCAATTTTTAAAACTGTAAATGTTTCTAAATTATCTAACCCTGCAAGAGTTTCAAGTTTTGGGTTTGCTATAATATCTATGTTATTGGTAACCGTTTTTAATGATTCCAAACCTGTAAGATCAACTAGGTTGTTATTGTAATTGATCGCTAAATTATAATTAATGGTTTCCAGGGCATCTAGACCATTTAAATTTTGTAACGCATCATTATAAGAAATGGTCATATACCTATTAACAGATTCTAAGGATTGTAGTCCATCAAAATTTATTAAAGAAGAGTTATACTGAATCCTCATATCTTGACCTACGCTTTTTAAAGCTGTAAGCCCTTGCATTGAAGTTAATGAGGATGTATAAAAAGTTTGATCTAAAGAAAGAAAACCTGTTTCTACTATAAAATCTTCTCCTATAGTTTCTAATGCCTGTAATCCATCAAAATTCTCAAGACTTATCTGTTTATCAATCTTAAATGTTCCTCCTATACTTTTCAATTTAGAAAAATCTGTAAAATTTGTAAAACCACTATAGATTAAATTTCCATTGTCATAATTATTATTAGAAATAATGAAATTTTCTTGAATAGTCTCTAAGTTTTGAAAACCTGAAAGACTTGATACAGATGGGCTTGAACAAATAGTTAGATTTGACCCAACATTGATAAGATTTAAGAAACCGCTAATTGTTTCTAGTTTTTCCCCAGCACAAATTAAAAGATATGTTGGAATATTTTGGAGTTGTTGAAAACCAGATATCGTAGTAAGTTTATCAAGACCTGATATTGATATACTACCTAATATATTGGTGAGACTACCAAAGCCTGTAATACGTTCAACTTCATTATTACTTGAAATATTTAAAGAACCACCTATTGACTCTAAATTATCAAAACCAGTAATATCTGGCATTAATTTGTTAAGTTTAAAATAAAAATTTCCTCCTACCGATTCTAACGCTGTAAAATCTGCTTGAATTAAGGCATCATTACCGTTACCTGATATACTACTTACACTACCAATTACAAAATCACCACCTACGGTAACTAACTCATTTAAACCAGATAAGCTGTACAGAGCATCAGTAGAAAATATTTTTACACCACCATTCACGTTTTTCAAGCTTAACAATGCATCTACTTCCAAAAGGTTATTATTGTCGCGAATAGTAAATGTGCCTCCAATAGATTCTAAGCCTTCTAATCCATCTAGATTTTCCAAACTTTGGTTATTATCTATTTCAAAATCGCCTTGCACTGTTGCTAACTGTTCAAAGCCAATTAAATTCTGCAGGACTTTATTTCCTCTTAACGAAAAATCTCCCACAACGGTCTGTAAAGAATTGAATCCCGAAACATCATTTAGCAAATCATTACCCTTATTAAAATTTGACAATGTGGAATAATGACCAAGAATAAAATCTCCGTTGACATTCACAAGGGCTGAAAGTCCTGAAATACTTTGTAATAAGTCATTATTATCAATATCCAAACCTCCAACTTGTGCCAGACTTGAAAATCCAGAAATAGATTCAAGATTTCCGTGATGTTTAATTAGCAATACCCCTCCAATAGTATGCAACACATTTAAATCCGGCAAGTCGTCTACATTCAGTGAGGTAATTGAAAAATTACCATGCACATTTGCAAGTTGATTAAATGCTGATAAGTCTCCAACACCAATACCACCAATAGTTATATTTCCACCTACTTCCGTTAAACCATTAAAACCGGCAATATTGGTTAATCCCGAGCCATTTGTTAAAGTGAAGTCATTATCTATTCGTGATAAATTAGATAAACCATTTATAGATATAAGATTGGAATTATACCTTACCGTAAAATTGTTAATTATTGAAAGGTTTTCTAACCCCGTTACCATCTGTAAAGCCTCATTGTTTTCAATAATTAAACTACCCACGGATACTAAATTATCTAAACCATTTAGATTGGTAATACTGGTGTTATTGATAGTAAAACTATCTGCTATACCCGTTATTTCGTCTAGAGCTGAAAGGTCTGTGATATCAGGGCTATTTAAATACAGACTTTTTAAAAGTTCCGTACAATTGGGGTACGTAGTTTTGAAATTATCTAAATCAGCCTGAGAATTTATGTATATCAATGAATTAGGACATTGTCCATAAAAACTAAAAAACGAGAAAATAAGGAGAAAAAAAAGAATAAACTTCTTCATAAAACAAGGCAATGCGGGCTGGTTAGACCTCTGGTTAGATAGAATAGTCTGTTTCTAACGCATGCAAATCCTTATTATTTCCTGAGAATTACTATTCTCGATGAATGGATTATATGATTTTGAAGATGAAGATAGCTTTAAGAAATAGTAGTGGTTAAAGGACATAACCACCTAATGTAGGAGTCAGAAAATAGTTGCTACTATTCTATGCATTAGATAGCGGTTAAGGCAAACTAAAAATCAATTACATAAATGGGGGCATTTCACCAACTATCTACTCCGTCTCCTCTCCTATTCCAATATTTTTAAAGGTCTGAATAATCAGATTCATTTCTTTTTCGTGTAAATGGTCATCCGACACGGCCATGTCTTCCAATATTTGAGCCAAAACCTTCTTTTTAGGATACGTCATATTGTGAAGGGAAACTAAAGCTTCTTCTACCGTTGTTTCTTGTGCATCACTTACTAAAATAGCATTCATACCAATATCTTCCTGAAGTTGACTCATGGCCTCTAGCTCATTGGGGTGAACTGTTCCATCGGCAAGAACAACCTGATTGGTCATCACATAAATAGCCTTTTTTTCCTCTTTATCAAATAGTACTTTTTCCGGTTTCTTAGTATTCATAGTTTATATTTATCAACATCACTTGTTCATAGATTCAAAAATATAGGTCATCAAGCTATTTTCCTTTGCATGTTTAAAACCATCCGAAATTGCCGTCATTTCTAAAATAGATTCTAGATTTACCTTCTTCTTTTCAGGCATTTCCTTTAATATAAGTATGGCTTGTTCACTATCTATGTTTCTAGCTTGCATTATAAAATTGCTATCAAAATCAATTTGTTTCATGAGCTGGGTCAGCGCAATTATTTCACCATTATGAACGTGACCATCTACTAGTATTACAGAATTGATAACATGAACAATAGCCAGTTTCTCGGCCAATGTAAAAGTTATTGTTTCTTCCTGCATAAAATGTCAATGATTTGTGTTAGTGATGGTAAGATAGTAAATTCCTGAAAGAGCCCTCTCCCCAATTATGAGAAATACTATTAAATTTAAAACATCTTAGTTTTATATCACAACTTTTTATAGCTCTTTACCCTAAACCAATACCATAAACAGCTTATGAGTAAAGCAAAAAACCCGTACCAATTAAAAGATACGGGTCTCAACCAAACCAACATAATTTTTTCCACCCTTTTTAAAACCGGCTCTATTTAAGTACAGAGACCTTACATTTTAACTAGCTGAAGCTACTAAAAAACTTACTCCTCTACATATCAAACTTGTAACCAAAAGATAACATTATAGCGACGTTTTTCTGTTCGTTAAATTCATTGGCAGAGAAATCTAAAAATCCACTTTCATAGGATAATCCAATATCAAATCGATCATCAAAAATAACACCAACACCTCCATTCATACCCAAATCAAAACCTTTAATATCTGTTCCTATATCCAATTTAGTATCTCCAATTTTTGCAGATAAAAGAGGAGCCAAATAAAATCCTGCGGAAAAATAGAATTCTCCAGAATCACCTATCTCAAAAGTATTATACCTAGCGCTAATGGGCACTTCTAAATAGAGCAGATTAAAATTATCATTTGATGTAGTAGCTCCTTTTCTTGCAAATGACAATCCTGAACCTACATATAATTCATCTGTGATATCAAGCTCTATGGTTCCCCCTATTTTTATTCCTAAAATCCTACCATAAAGATCAGAAATATCTGCCTGAGGAGAGCTAATATTCGAAAGGCCTACGGAACCTTCTACACCAAAAATTTGTGCATTAGCTGAAAAACTTAGCGAACCAATTAATAAAATCATAAGTACTTTTACCGATTTTTTCATAATATAAATTTTAAAGTTTATGGATGTTCGTGTTCTCGAAACCCTAGTTATTTTATGGTGCTAAGGTATCTGAAGACCTGCGTTTTTGAAATACCACGTTTTTTGTATTTTTTTCTACTGGTAATCCAGTAGAGCGTATTTTTTACTGATAAAAAAAGAGCCCTATCTCAATAAAATAGGACTCTTAGCAACAAACCAAACTTTATTTTATATTCACTTACTCCTATAGGAAGAAGGGCCAAAAACGCCGTTGTCGGCTACAACCAAGGGGGTAATATGGGAACCATATTTATACAAGGGGTTCAGCCATATGGTCTCACCGGTATTGGCGTCTATTGCCAACAAGCCCACACTGTCCTTGTCATTTTCGTTACGTAGGATATCGTGCCCATGGTTAAACAAAATGCCATTTGCGTAAACCGGACTAAAATCTACACTTACATCTTCATTGTACCAAAGTTCCTCCCCATTTTGCAGATTTAAAGCAAAGGGTTTGGCGTTGGTGGCGCCCGGAAAACTGGAGCCTTTATCATAATTTCCGAAAACAACGTTTTCCACTATTATTGGACTCCACAGTGTATCCGCACCTGTATCTTTTTGCCATATTACCGATGTGGTATTTGTATCTATGCAATAAAGGGCGGAAGCGATACCTTGGCCCGCTGGTATGCCATTTACGACCAACTTATCCCCTGATATAAATGGCGTACCAACCCCGTTGGCTTCAAATTTCCATAAAGTATCAAGCGTATTCAAGTCTATGGCATATAGATTTTTGGCCGGCATATACATTATACCCTCAACGAACATGGGTGTACCTGTTAACTCATAGGGCAATTTAATTTTTTGGATAAGGCTGCCAGTTTCCTTATCAAGTATATGCATAAAAGGAGGTAAATCGCTAAGAAAACTTTCTTCTGAAAATACGTAAACTTTGTCTTCATGTAATATTTGAGTACTGTTGCTGTGCAATATATTGTCAAGATTACCATAAAGTTCAGTGGTATAATGCCATTTTATATTACCTGTATTTTGGTCTACGGCCACTACCACTCCTGAAGTGCCCGAGGCATAACAGGTGCCGTCCACGCAGATGGGAGAAGTAACCTCATAACTGCTGTAATGATACTCCAACATAAATTGTTCCCACATAAAATTTTTATCGTCCACGCTGATGGCATTAATAGAATTGTCATTTGCCGTTACGTAAAGGATGCCTGCTTCATACTGGGGAACCGAGACGTATTTGGTTTGATAGGGAAAAGAATAAAGTTCGGTTTGTATTCCGGTTTGAGCATCAACGGTGTAAAGGATTTCATCATTTGCCGCAATAATAAAATTATTGAGTGACGGGTCTCCCGATACGATTGCTCCATCGGTTGCCGTATCGGTCATTTCCCCGTTTTCATTGAGTTCCACCCCGTCATCTTTAGAGCAACTGGCCATAACAATGGTCAAGAGCGATAGAAAAAGGTAATTAATTATTTGTCGCTTTTTCATTGTAGTAATTTTTATTCCACTTTAAAATTGAAAATCTCTGATATTGATGTGTTTCCTGCTCCATCCACGGTTTTCACCTGCCAATAATAGGTATTGCCGGATGCTATATTTACATTCATTTTATTTTGGGCAGAACCACCTAATGATGTTGATGGTATAGTTTCCGTACCGAAAAACACTTCAAATTCCGTGATATCATCATCCACATCGTCTCCCTTCCATTCTAAGGCTACACTAGAATTTGCGGAGATAGTCGCTCCCCTCTTGGGGTAAAAAGCTTCGGCCGGAAAAGGAGCATAATTAATCACGCCTTCACCTGCATTATAGAACTTCCAGATAGCACTTTTTGGAGCCGTTTCGGAATCTTCGCTACTAGTTGTCACATACCACTCATATGGTGTATTACTATTGAGCGTTAGGGTAGCCTCGTTACTTAGGGATTCCGTTACTTGCGTATCTCCATTTTGAAGGTTCTTTACATTCACCTCATAACTATCTGCGTTTTCCGAAGTCTGCCATTGAAAAGTAATGGCACTTTGCTGGTCGTTGACCGTATTACCCTCGGTACATTCTGAGTTGTTCTCAGGAAAAACCAAACTTACACTACCAGGGTCTCCCATATCACCTTCTTCCGGACCATCATCTTTACTGCCCGGGCATGCGGTCATTACAACTAATAACAGTAGCCACATTGTTGGTTTTAGTATTCTCATTGTTTTATAATTTTAAATGTTCTTGTATCTCCGTTTATTTGAACCGACAATACATAAACTCCTGCCGTTAGTCTGTTTGCATCAATCTTTATAGTACTAGTATTGGGTTCTATTACTTCTTGTAATACCATTTTACCATCAAAAGTGTTTAATTGAATGGGTACGGGTTCTTCAGACGTTTTACCCAACGCAACGGAAATTTTTCCATCTTTCACAGGATTAGGGTAGATAATTATTTGCTCTTTAAAATCTAGGATTTCCTCATGAACTCCTTGGCAATTCTTATCTGTGGCTACCGAAAGTTTTGCTTTTGCCGCATAGACTGGCAGCGTTATCTCAGACTCTGCAGTTACTATAGTTTCTTCGTTAAGTGAAATCGTATATTCATCGGCACCGGCTAAATTTAGGGTCACCGATTTTGCACTTAAGTTCACTTTTGAAGTTACCGAAAGTGCTTCCGGTGCAGCTATACTAATATCATAACAGTTCTTATAACCAGACTGCCCATTAACCGTAATACAAACTGTATAGGTGCCACTCTCCAAATCTGAAAAAGAAACAGAGCTTGTGAAATTGTTGTTTTTACTCACTTCATTACCGGTCAATGTTGCTATATAGTTATAGTCAGCGTTTGCATTAATATTGATATTTCCGTTATTACTTCCTACACATGATTCTCCTTTAGAAGAAACCGTGAAATTATTGCTTGGTAGCGAGAATATTTCACAACCCGTAACATCCACAGTTGCTCCAAATGGCGTGTTGGGGCAATCATCATTTGCATTTAAGACCCCATCGCCATCACTATCATTAGGATCAGTATGGGTACTATTGCCAAGACTTACCGTAAAATCTTTAGTAGACCCATCTTCTGCAGTCACCGTATAAATAACAGGATTAGTAAAATCATTTATAGTAACCCCGCTCTGTTGAGTGACTCCCGCAACGGAAACCGTTGCCCTACCGGAATGGGCAAATGTGGCTACTAAATTTGCGGGGTTGATATTATCCGGTAGTTCTATGGTAATGTTATTTCCGTTGATAGCCCCAACTGCTGATGGCGCAGTTACATTAAATCTAAAATCCGTTATTTCCTTTTCATTACTTAGCGTGCTTCTTGAGCCAACGGTATACCAAACGCCCCATTTACCATTAGGAATCAATTCTACTACATTACCGGCAGGTGTTATTTTATCCGCTGCCATGTCAATAGACATGATATCTTCATCGCTTCCGTTATAGGTGTCAAATATGATTTTATCATCGTTTTTAGAATAATTGGGAAAGCCCAATTTGTTGTTTTCATATACGACTTCCGATGCTCCCGTTTCAATATTTGCCGTAATTACCTTATACGAATTTTCAAGAGTATCAAAATAATCAAAAGCCAGAATGTTACCTGAAGTCTTAGAAAAAGAAGGGTTACCGATATTTACACCTTCCGGTAAGTTGGAGAATATTTTTTGAATAGCTCCACTACCAAATGTTTTAGAGCTATTATCCCATACATGCAGCGCACCAACATCCCAATACTCTATATCTTCACCGTTCGCGTTATTTAATCGGTTTAAAGCGTCATATATCAAATACTCGCCTGAGTAATCCCACTCTAGGGCATCGGGATATAAAACCTCTCCCGTGGTTATGCCATCTGCAGAAGTAGGGTTGTACAATTCAAACTCCTTGAATTCACCACTTACCAAATCCGATATGTAAATAACATTAGACTGGTCATTAAAGATCATAGCTAGTTTGGTGCCATCTTTTGAGAGTGCTACCCCACCCCAAAGCGATTCATCAGAAACCACTTCTTCCTGTGGAGCATTCAAATCCAAAGACAGCATATTGACTTTATTCTCGTCCGTAATATAGATGGCAAAACTACCATCGTCCGCAACATTAGGTTTTCTAAAAATTCCAGTGGTTGTTAATTGATAATACGTAGTAACCTCAGTATCGGAAGCGTACAAAGTATAAGGATCGGTATCTCTAATATCCAAACTTAAAATAAACTCATCACCATCAACCGTTGGTATGTCATTATCTGTTTCCGTAGCTTCACCCTCAGTAATACCTACCGTATCAAATGCCGTTTTTGCGGCTTCAACCTCTTGTGAATTCTCGCCATGCAGGTCAGTAGCGGATTGAATGATAGCAATTCTTAAATCTACAAATTGAGAGGATACTGTCAAATAGGTCTCTAGAGCTCGGTAATAAATCTGTTCCGCTTTCTCTTTTCCTATATCAGTAGCGATTAAATAATAGGCTCTGTTTACGATGCCACTATTTCTGTGGACCCCTCCGTTATCTTCCGACCCGGAATAGAACTCCGTCATATCTTTAGGCTGCCATCCTCTTTCTCCTTGATTGACCCCATTATTGGGGTCTTGCATATCCCGCATGGCTCCAGAAACAAAATACTGAGTATTGACTACATCTTCGCCTATCAACCAATCTTCTCTGTCAATCATAGCGCCGAAAATATCTGCAAAAGATTCATTGATCGCGCCTGACTGATCCTTATACATTAGGTTTGCGGTAGCCTCAATGACACCGTGAGACATTTCATGACCACCAACATCCAAGGCTCCTGCAAAAGGGCTAAACGCATTTTTACCATTGCCATAAAACATGGCTTTTCCGTTCCAAAAGGCATTGTCAAATCCTTCTTCATTTTCATCAGATACATTTATTACCGAAATTATCGTACCTCCTTGTCCATTAATAGAATTTCTGTTAAACGTATTTTTAAAAAAATTATAGGCCACCTCAGAATTATAATGCGCAGATACCGCTATAGGGTCATTCCAAGTGCTTCCTGTAGTTGTTACATGATAAAATTTTGCTCCTTCTTCTGGTGGTTTATTTTTCAAATCAAGTGTCACTATGGCCCCAACAGGATTATCTGGCAGTTTTGATTGACTAGCATTGAACATAGATTCAGAAGTGTTGATCATGTAGTTTACACCATCTTCACCATGTGTTTTCAACTGTCTGTTTACCCCGTTTAAATCAGTTCCTGAACCGGTTGTTGGTGGTGCTACCAATGCAGCATGGTTATGGTTTGTTTTTTCATCCTCGTACTTATGGTAAAAACTACAGGTATGGTAGCGCTTTTCTAGAATGCGGCCGGATTGTGCATCAACAAAATACTCCCACCTATCTTTTATATTCGGGTGTACCGTTAAATGTCTAGTTAGAATATTCTCGCCTTCAAATGGAAAAATCAATAGTTCTTCTTCGTATTTTGAATCCAATATTGGCATAATATTATATACAGGTCCTTCAGAAAGTGATACACCTAAATCTCTTTCTACAACTTGTAATGCGTCTTGTACCGTTAGCTTTGGAGTGGTGCTTTCTATTTTAGGCGTAGGTTTATTTCTTCCATTTAGCGCATTTACTTTATTGCTTTTATCTAAATGTAGAATTACCTCACTCCCATATACTTTTATGCCTTGAAAAACCTGTTGCATTTTAATATGCCTCTGCCCTAAAACATCGATTTTATTAGATATCTCAGCAAACTCAGTTTCAGGGTCCTTAATTTTAATAAGGTCCTTTACATCTGCCAAATAGCCTTTTACCACATCCTCAGATGATTGCTTAGCTACGACAGAGGCTACTTCTTTATTTGCCTTGCTCTTAATGAATAGAGGCGTTCCGTTTTCAGATTTGCCAGTAACCGTATGTTCATATTTATGATTACCTGAACCCACGTTAAAAACCGAGGGCATTTGAAAATTAGTTCGTCCTGTTATGCTAGACCTCTTTTTGGCCTTAGCCATTTTAGGTATGTTTATTTTCTTTACCGTTCGTTTCTTAGCAGCGGTTCCTTTCTGATGTCTTTTATCATCAAAAGTATCTTGTGCGGTAACTGTCACCGCCATAAAAAAGGTGAAAATAATGGTGGTTATATATAGTGTGCTTCTCATAGCTGGTTATTTAATGTGGTTTTTCATCTCATTATAAAATTCCAAATAGGCCTTATCAGGTTTATGGTCACTGGATCCCCACACGACCTTGTGTTTAATATTTTGATTTACTTCTTCCAAAAAATAATAGCGACTGCCAGGGTGGTCAAAATCGGCTTCGGACAGTGCTAATTCTTCAAACTTTAAAAAACATGCAGTCACTTCTTTTTTTGATAGCGGGGCTAACTCCTCTGTTTGTTGGGTTAGCGAATTCGTATGGAATAACTGTCCGTTCTCTAGAAGTATATACCTATCTACCGTTCCCGCCATACCGCCTCCGTACCCAAAAACCAGTTGCTTACTGGGCAATTCGTCAAAAGTGTAGTGTTGAGACTTACAATTCAACAGCGTTAAGAACAGTAGACCATAAAACAAGAGTGTTCGTTTCATCTTTAAGTATGTATTTATTTTTAGTAGTTTTTTCGGTAATACTGTTATAATTAAGTAGCTTGACGGTTATAGGATACTTCTTGTAATTTGCTGATGGCAAGGTATTTTGAAATGCTTGTTTCTGAAATACCACGTTGTTTGTATTTTTTTCTACTGGTTTTCCAGTATATTGATTACAGGGTGTTTATAGTGCCGTATAGTTGTAGTATCTTGGCGGTAAACAATCAAAAAACTACCATACCAAAATGCGTTCTCTAGTATTTGTTTTTATTCTTTTACTATCCCTCACTATTTCTGCCCAAACAGGGCGTGAAGCGCGCATAGATAGTTTAGAAAATGCTTTGAAATCAGCGGGGCAAGATACCACTAGGGTGAACATTCTTAGCGAGTTGGCACGCTCCTACGGTGGCGTAGACTCCTTAAAAGCCTTTGAAAAAGGGTTTGCCGCCATTGCGTTGGCCAAAAGAATCAACTACCTAAGGGGTATGGCCGATGCTAATATTAACTTAGCAGGTTGTTATCTTGATTATTTTGATGTGGATAATGCAAAGAAGTATTTTACAATAGGTAATAAGTTTGCCGATAAATTGGTGGCAAAAGATTCATCTTCCCGTAATATGAAAATATGGTTGCGCGGCAAATATAATATAGGTGTAGCCTATGGTTACGAGGGCAATGTAGAAAAGGAAATAGAACGCATTGCAGAAACCATACCCTACGCACAGGAAATGGGCGATAAAATGTTCGTAGCCAATGCCAACACCAGCTTAGGCATCAAATACAGTAATTTAATGCTATATAAGAGGGCTTATGAAATGTTTTTAATAAGTCAAAAACAATATGAAGAAGTTGGCACTCCAGAAGATATGTTATATCACAGCTTATCATTTTCTTCCGCTTTATCAAGTATGGACTCATTAAAACGTATGAAATCTGTATTGGATATTGCAAAAGTAAATCTAGACCTAATCCCTAATTCTTTCTACGAAGGCCCTTATCAAATGGAACTTGGCCTTTATCATGCCAAAATTGGCGAGTACAATAAAGCGCTTGTTGCATTAGACAAAGCCTATACATATTACAAGGAACAGTCATCTAGTTTCTATATAAAACTAATATACCAAAGGTATGCCGAAGCTTATAGTGGAATGGGTAATTTTAAAAAAGCCAAAGAGTACACATTAAAGTATATTAACTTTAGTGACGATGAGCATTCTTTTAATGATAAGTTAGGCTCTTACTATTCCCTAGCAAAATTCGATGCCAAACTTACCAATTACAAGTCGGCGTACAACTACTTAAAAGACTACGTGGCTGCACTAGATAGTGCCAGAGTTGGAGAATTGGGCAACGAAATGCAGCAGCTTGAAATACAATACAAAACTGCAACCAAAGAAAAAGAAATTTTAGCGCTTAAAAATGAAAAAAGTGAGGCAGCTTTAGCGCTTCAGGTCAAGAAGTCACAAAACTATCTTTTGGGAGCCGTGGCCAGTCTACTCGCCCTACTGCTTTTTATCGGTTTCTACGCGTACAACGCTAAGCTTAGAAGAGCACGAAAAAAAGAACGCGAACAAGAAAAAGAAGTAGCTCTTCTAAAGCAAAAGCAAGAAAACGAAGTGTTTTCCGCCATGATAGAAGGTCAGGAAAAAGAACGGAAAAGATTGGCAATAGACCTTCACGATGGCCTGGGTGGGCGATTATCTGGTATTAGCATGAATTTGTCCAAACTAGATAAGGACGAGCCACAGGAATACCCTAAGACCCAACTAAAAAAGGTGATGAAAGACCTTGATGACTCCCTAACGGAGTTGCGCTCCATTGCCCGAAATATGATGCCGGAAACTTTAGTGAAATTCGGACTTCAAGCGGCACTCAAAGATTATTGCAGTAGCATGACCGGTAGTGGCACCAAAGTAACCTTACAATTTTACGGTACTGAAAAAGGCATCAGCTTAAATCAACAGGTTACCATGTACCGTGTCATACAAGAATTGATCAATAACGCTATAAAACATGCCAAAGCTTCAGATGTTTTGGTGCAGTATATGAGAGATGGCAATAAAGTAGATATTACCGTAGAAGATAATGGGGTTGGTTTTAGCAAAGGTAATACTGCCGATAAAGAAGGCGGTATGGGGCTTTCTAACCTTAAAACTAGGGTTGCCTATTTAAAAGGCGATTTAGAATTTCACTCAGAAGAAAATGAAGGAACTACAGTTAATGTTCAAATCAATGTAGATGCAGCGTAAACCCATAGACATTTTAATAGTTGATGATCACCCAATGGTCATTGAGGGGCTTAAAACATTATTAAGTGATGATGAAAGAGTCTCCGTAAAAACCCATTTTATAAACGGAACGGATACCCTTTCTTATTTAGAAAAAGATACGGCAGATGTTATTCTGTTGGATGTAAACCTACCGGACATTAATGGTGTTGAAATGGTTACTAAAATACTGAACATAAGAGCTAATGTTGGTATCATTGGCCTTAGCACCTATAGTGAGCCTAGTATCATTAACCAAATGATTAAGAACGGCGTAAAGGGCTACTTACTTAAAAACGCTACGGCAGATGAGTTGGTTAATGCCATTTCTCAAGTACAACAAGGTAATTTTTATTTTGGTAGTGAAGTTCAAAAAATTCTAGCAGATTCCGTAACACAAGAGAGCACTGACCTGCCCAAGCTTACCCGCAGAGAAAAACATGTGCTCACCCTAATAGCAGAAGGAAAAACAACAAACAACATTGCAGAAGAGCTTTTTATTAGTCCGCTTACGGTAGAAACGCATAGAAGAAATCTGATGCAAAAGTTAGAGGTTTCAAATGCTGCTTCCCTAATTAAAGTTGCTGTTGAAAAAAAGTTAATTTAAAGTTTTACACTCTAAAAAATTATGATTGAGAACTACTAAAATTAGGGTAGAAACCGATTAAAAATCAAAAATAAAATGAAATTAAAAGGCCTGTTAAGACTCAAAACAATTGTTTTTTGTAGGTCTTACAGTTGATAATATGCTGAAAATTTTGCATATTCGTGAAGAATTTTCCCAAAATCAAAAAAATAATCCAATGATTATGAAAAAAAATTGGATTGAAGAAGCATGAGTAATGAACATAAAATCGTTTAATTAAATCTATAATCCCCGTATTATGATAAATACCATAGTACTTGTAGATGATGATACCGCTACAAACTACATTCATGAAACCTACTTAAAACGTGTAAACTGTGTAGAAAATGTTCTTTCATATACTAGAGGAGAAACGGCTTTAGAATACCTACAAAGTCTAAAAACCTTTCCTGAGCTTATATTCGTAGATATAAATATGCCCACAATGGATGCTTGGGAGTTTTTAGATATGTATGAAAAGTTAGATATGTCCCTAAAAATCAATACTAGAGTAATTTTACTTACTACTTCTATAATGGCTTCGGACAAAGAAAAAATAGATAAGTATACTCAAATTGACGAAGTTTTGTTCAAACCTTTAAATGAACCTGTAATAAAACAAGTCATGAATAAATATTTTAATCTTACGCTTTAATCTTTTTACAAGAACTTTTTTTTAAAAGGTTCAATACATCTCCTAAGAATGGCCTTTTACGCGGTCATAAATCCCTTACTTCTATAAAAGTTAGGGTAAACAACGTTTTTTGCCCCCTTACGGGTAAAATTACACTTTGTTTATCTTCCAATTCACTGATTTTCAAGCGTTTCAGTTAATCTAAATAATTAAATTAAGTGTCTCACTAAAAAAAGCTTAAAAAAATATAAGTTTTACTTTAAAAAAAGTAAGGTTTTGACTACTTTTAAAAAGACCAAATATGTTTCAATGAGTGAATCACTAGCCTTAGACAGGCCTTCTGAACAATCTAAATCAAAAAATAACGGATTCTCAATAATAGGCCTTGGCGCAAGCGCCGGCGGCTTGGAAGCCTTAAAGTCCTTCTTTGATCATTTACCCTCAAAATTCAAACATAGTTTTGTTGTCGTACAGCATCTAAGCCCGGACTATAAGAGTCTTATGGGCGAATTATTGTCTAAGAATACAGACATGCCCATAGTAGAAGTCAAGGAAAAGACGAAGATAAAACCAGCTACAGTATATCTTTTGACCCCAAAAAAGAATATTTTCATAAAAGACGGTTATTTAATTCTAGAAGATAAACCTAAAACCAGAACATTAAATTTACCAATTGATTTATTTTTTAAATCATTGGCTAGGGAAATGACCAACAAGGCGGTTGCTATTATTCTAAGTGGAACAGGAAGCGACGGAACCTCTGGCGCCAGGGATATTAAGGAATATGGCGGAATGGTTATGGTGCAGAGCCCAGACCAAGCAGAGTTTGATAGTATGCCTCAAAATGCCATCAACACCAATTTAGTGGATTATATTCTGCCCACAGAACAAATGGGAGAAGAACTTAAGAGGTTTATTCACCACCCTGCTGTTTATGGGTCTTTGGAAGAAAATATTCTTGGTGACGAAGAAACACTGATTAAAATCCTAAACTTTTTAAATAGTCAGACCAAATTAGATTTTGAATATTACAAGAGGCCTACCTTGGTTCGGATGATTGCCAGAAGAATAGGAATTAATCGTTTAGATACGCTTCAGGAATACAAGGACTATATATTTAAAAAACCTGAAGAAGCCCATGTTCTAGTAAGAGAATTTTTAGTAGGAGTTACCAGTTTCTTTAGAGATCAGCTTGTATGGGAGGTCTTAACCAATGAAATCATTCCCAAAATAGTATCTAGTAAGAAAAAGGAGGAGACCATAAAATGCTGGTGTGTTGGGGTAAGCAGTGGTGAAGAAGCCTATTCTTTAGCTATAATCATCAATGAGACACTCACAAAGTTCAACAAGAAAAACGTGGTCAAGATCTTTGCCACTGATATTGAGAAACATCACTTGAACGATGCTGCAAAAGGCATATATAATGAAAGTGCCATTGCCAATATTTCTGAAGAACGATTGCGATTGAATTTTACCAAAAATGGGGATTATTACCATGTTAACGAAAACATTAGGCGCATGGTTATATTTAGCAAACACAATGTGCTTAAAGACCCCCCCTTTAATAAGATGGATATATCCATGTGTAGAAACATGCTTATTTATCTTCAGCCGGCAGCACAGAATAGAGCATTAGATGTCTTGCATTACTCGCTTAACATGAACGGTATATTGGTGCTTGGCAGCAGTGAATCCCTTGGTCAGCAAAAAAATGCATTTAAAGAATTGTACCGCAAACAAAAGATATACAGCAATATTAGACCCGCTAAGATTCTGGGGCTACAGCAGTACAATTCGGGCAAGAACCAAAAAAATCCTTACGGCCTAAGAAACCCGAGCCATGAGAGAAACGCCAGACAACATATTGTAGAGGCATTGAGCGATAATTTAGATCTTGCAGCCATTGTCATTGATGGTAATTTTAATATTGTAGATGCATTTGGAGACCTTACTAACTACATAAGCCTTCCCAATAAAGGGTTTAGCATGAACCTTTTAAAAATGGTGCCCGAAAGTGTAGCCACTGTACTAAGTTACTCCTTAAGAAAAGTAGGAGGCACGAGCCAGAAACTAAAACATGAAAATCTAAATTTCTCTACCGGAAAGAAGCCAACGATCGCCAATATGCACGTAGCCGCTTTTCAAAACCCTTTGAACAGTAATCCATCCAATTATTTGGTGATTATAAAACCGGCGGACATACAAGTAGCAGATGCACCTAGAAATGAACGCGATGATTCTCCTCAAAACATTAGAGAGAACGAACTAGAAGCAGAATTAAAAGAAACCCGGGAGAGTCTAAAAAACATGATCGAAGAGGTAGAAACCAGCAATGAAGAGCTGCAAGCTACCAATGAAGAACTTTTAGCTTCAAACGAAGAGCTTCAGAGTACCAATGAAGAGTTACAGAGTGTAAATGAAGAGTTGCACACCGTTAATACGGAGCTTCAAGAAAAATTAGAAGAACTTGCTTCCCTAAACTCAGATTTAGACAATCTTTTCAAAAGCACGGATATAGGTACTATATTTTTGGACAACCACTTAAGAATACGAAAATTTACACCTAGTGTTGCTGAACATTTTAATTTAATGCCTAGTGATATTAACCGTCCTCTGGAACATTTTGCCAGTACCTTTCACAAGAGCGATTACAAAAATTTTATCGCTGACATTAAAAAGGTGGTTAATGATGGTGTAGCACAACAAAATGAAGTAACAGACGCCAAAGGACATTGGTTTTTACAAAAAATAGTCCCTTTTCGTGATGGCGCAGGAAAGATCGAAGGGGGTACACTAAGCTATGTTGACATTAATGAACTTAAATCTGCAGAGCAAAAACTTAAAAACCAGTTGCTTGCTTTTGAACAGACCACTGATAGCTTTTGGGATTATAATTTAATAGACGGTACATACTATGTGAGTCGTTCAATTCGTCATATTTTAGGGTATGAAGAAAATGAAATTGAAGAGACTACGGATTTTTGGGATAGTCAGACCCATCCAGATGATTTACAAGCCAGTGCCCTTATTATGGAAAAGCATTTGGCTAGCCAAGGTAAATTTCCGTATGCTGTTGAAACCCGGTATAAGCATAAATTAGGCCATTACGTGACTTTACTACTCAGAGGCAAATTAGTGGAATGGACCCCAGAAGGCAAACCCAAAAGAATGTTGGGTACCACGACCGATGTCTCAATGCTCAAAAAAATGCCGAAACTTGAAAAAGAACTTCTCGATAAAAATATGGTTTTCGAGCAGATTCTTGAAATAACATTAGCCGGTTTTTGGGATTGGAATATACAGGAAAATACCGAGTACCTGAGCCCTACCTTTAAGCAAATGTTCGGGTACGAAGATCAGGAAATGGAAAACACGCCTGAAGCATGGCAGAAAATAATACACCCGGATGACCTTCCAGGTGTTTTCTCAGCTTTTGATGCCCATGTGAAAAGTAAAGGAAAAGTACCTTACGACAACGAAGTTCGTTACTTTCACAAAAATGGAGATATAGTGTGGGTTTGGTGCAAAGGCTTAGTAATAGAATGGGCAGACAATGGAGACCCCATACGAATGGTAGGTAGCCATATTAACATCACCGATCTTAAACGACTTTCTCAAAGTAACAAAGAACTGGAACGTTTTGCCTATGTGGCCAGTCATGATTTACAAGAGCCCCTGCGCACTATTAGAGACTTTGTTGCGCTGTTTAAAGAACAGTACATAAAGTTGTTAGACAGTAATGCAAATAGTTATCTAGACTTTATAGAAGAGGCATCCGCAAGAATGGGGCAATTAGTAAAGGTAATTTTGGCGTACTCTAAAATTGGAAGTGACTCAGAAGAAGAATTAGTTGATTTAAATTCTTTAATAGAAGACGTGCGTAAAGATCTACGATTGCGGATAGTTTCCTCTAATGCCAAAATAATAGTTCATAAGCTTCCAAAAATAAATGGACACCAGATTGAACTGCACTCTCTTTTTCTGAATCTTATTGGTAATGCGATAAAATTTGTAAGTAAGACAGAGAATCCTATTGTTGAAATTGGTACTTTACCAACAGAAAGCGGGCATCTCGTTTACGTAAAAGACAATGGTATTGGAATAGATAAAAAAAATCAGGATAATATTTTTGAAGTATTTAAAAGATTGCACAACCATGAACATTATGAAGGAACCGGTATAGGTCTGGCTCATTGCAAAAAAATAGTAGAATTACATAGAGGTAAAATTTGGGTACAGTCCGAACTTGGCAAAGGATGTACTTTTCTCATTAACTTGAATCTTTAATTTAAATATATGCTAAAATCCATTGTACTATTAGATGATAACACAGCTACCAATTTTATTCATGAAACATACTTAAACCAAGTTAATTGTGTTGAAAGAATTCACACTTTTACCATGGGAAAAGAAGCGATTGAATACCTTATGAATTTAGAGGTATTCCCGGAAATCATATTTGTAGATATAAACATGCCAACCATGAATGCTTGGGAGTTTATGGAAATTTACGAGGGTATTGATGTTTCCCGAAAAATTAATACCAAGGTTATACTTTTAACTACCTCTATCATCCCTTCGGACAAGGAAAAAATTCGTTTATTCAAAGAAATTGAAGCTATTATGCTCAAACCTTTAAACAAAGAAGCCATAAAGGACATAATGAACGAGCACTTCAACCTAACATTTTAAATACCATACCCTCTACGTGCTATTCAGCTGTTACATCGTTTTCAATAGCAACGGCTGTTCTTAACATTTTTCCACTTAAAGAAAACAGCCAACGTAATTGTCCTAATACCAAATAAGCTTCTTGTAAATTACGTTCCTCCCCTACTTTTAAAGCATTTTCAAAATCCCAGACAACGGTATTGAATTTTGAGCGATTACTCTCAAACGATTCTTCTTGGTTTTTAAGGGAGAAATTATCTTTTGTATCTACATGAGCTAGAACATTAATAGCCCTTTCCAGATTTTCTTCTATATGCGCTACAGCAAATTTGAAACCGCCCGATGCCTCTGTAGTGCAATGATTTTGAATATAAGAGCTTAATGAGGCCAATGAGGATAAAAACGCATGACTCAACGTTACCAATTCATAAACTTCATTTACTTTCTTTTGTTTTGACTTAGGCTCCTGCACCATTTGCTGAAAAGCACCACTTAAATTAGAAGTCTCGTGAAAAGCTTTCTTGCGTGCAATACGCAAGCTTACAGGTTCTTTTTCATGCAAACTATAAAATGCCGCGATCTGAGTTAAAAAGTTTTTATTGGCAATAAGGCAATCCTTAAGATTATTGTTCATATTTAAAAAGCCCCATGCCGGCCACAGTATCAAAGTGGCAAAAAATGCTAACCCAGCGCCAATAACCGTATCAAGAATTCTATATTGAATGACCGTTAAAATATCCGGACGTAGAATTCCGTAAATAAAAATAACACTTAGGGTTATAAAGGTGGCCGCCGTTTTGTAATTACGTTGCAACATAGAAAAGGCTACAATTAATGACCCTATTCCCAAAGTGGCAAAAACATAGGTATTCTGAACCAAGGATACTATAACAAAAGCTATTGCCCCTCCTATAAGCGTACCAATTATTCTATCTTTTGATCTTGTTTTTGTTAAACCGTAGCTAGGCCTCAATATGATAATGATAGTCAATAAAATCCAATAGGGATTTTGAAAATCGAATACAGTACCAATACCATATCCAACCATTACAGTTGCAGCCAAACGTAGGGCGTGCTTAAAAATAAGAGAGTCAAAACTAAAATTACTTACCAACATTTTTGGATCGTAATCTTGTGGAGCAATAAATTTACGGGCATATTCCTCATCTATAAAATCCAACTCCTCTTCTTTTGGATCATCTAGTAACCATTTTATTTTTTTAAGAAGTTCTACTTGTTGCTCTTGGTATTCGTATAAATTCTGAAGCATTAAATAGGCACTGAGATTCTGGTTTTTGGGCGTAGCTTTAAGTTGCTCTATCTCACCTGATATTTTTTTTAAAGCACGTTGTAGCTCTGCATTTTGAGGTATTTTTTTCTTGTCTCTTCCCGCATAGGCTATCTCTTGCAATTGCTTAGAAACATTAAATATCAAATCTTGAAAAAGATTAACGTATTGAGGATGCTCGTCTAAAATTTCAGCCATTTTGCTGTAATTTACAGGTTTAGCAATTGCTATCTCAAGCATTTCTACAAGCTGGGCCAATACCAATAGTTTTTTACTATGATAAATAGAACGCCCTGAACTTCGTCTATACAACACTAGGGTCTCCCTTAACTTTTCATGTTTTTCCATAAGTTGCTCCTGCAACTTATGAAGTTCGGACAGTAAGCTTTCCCTATCCAGACCAGGTTCAATCAACTGTCCTCTAATATGAAGAAATCTAGAGGTCAAAAGATAAGTTTCTTGAAATATTTCCTCTATTTCACCTGTAGGGTTTATGCGATGCCAAATTACCGCCAACAACAAATACCATAAACCTCCCAAACCAACAAATAGCGCATATTGGTACACCTCTAAATCCTGTAATTCATGAGCAAAACTAAGCACCAATGCCAATAAGCCGGAGAAACTAATTAAAGAAGCCCTAAAACCAAATACGGATATATAGGCTATAGCGAAAGTAAGTATGCCTAAAACTGGAATTAAAATATAAATAGGCAAATCCAAATAACCCCCAATAAAACTTACAATGACAACCAGGGCAGATGAGAAAAGAATTCCTATTTTTTTATGCCGGTAACTACCGCTAGCATCACTGGGCGAACTCCAAAAAGCCCCAAAACAAATAGCCAACCCTATTTCCAGTTGATCAAAATAGATTCCCAACAAAATGGGGACCGTTACTGCAACGCCCACCATTATAGCCTTTGTAAAGTCCGCACTTCTAAAAAACTGTAGCAGCTCCCTAAAGTTTAAGTCAATATTACTTTTTGTTATGGCCAAAACATCGCTTTTGAACTTCAAAGATAGAAGATAACTTTGGGCTACTTCAAACACCTATAGGTTCTTTCTAAAAATCTATTACTCCGATACAAGAAAATCAAGCTCAATTCCTTTGTATAGCTTTCTTTACTGGTTTTACTTTTTTTTATGCCTGTCCTGATTTAACTTTAGCTTTAAATTCATCACATGAAAAATACGATTTCTGCCCGGGTTGCCGATTTCCTTAAAAACTATCCACCGTTTAACGAGGTAGCGGACAAGGAGCTGGAAACATTATCCGGACAAATAAGTATTGTATACAAGGTTAAAGGAGAGGTCGTCTTCGCCAATGAAGAAGAGGCTCACCCCTGTTTTTATGTGGTTCATAAAGGCGCTGTCGTGCTTACCAAAGAACCTGATGACGAAGTTGTAGACCTATGTGATGAAGGAGATATTTTTGGCCTACGACCACTGATTGCAAATGAAAATTATAAAATTGGTGCGAAAGCATATGAAGAAACCATTCTCTACGCTATCCCCATTGCGGAGTTTAAACCCATTATCCAAGAACATAAAGCGGTGGGTACTTTTCTAATTGAAAGCTTTGCCTCTAATACGCGTAATCCGTATTCAAAGAGCTACAGAGGTAAACTTTATGAAGGTTCGGTACCAACAGAGGAAAACCACCTCACAAACAATGAATTACTGGACTTACAAGGTGTTCACTATTCCAAAAAATTAATTACCTGCTCCGAGAATACTACTATTAAGACTATTGCAACTACCATGACCGACAGAAAAGTAGGTTCTGTTTTAGTGGTAAAAGATATGCTTCCGGTTGGCATCATCACAGATAAAGACATAAGGAATAAAATTGCAACAGGCCTTTTTCCCATTACTACACGAGCTACGAACGTTATGAGCTCCCCAGTAATTACCTATCCTATAAAAATGACCATTACCCAAGCACAAATGGCCATGATGAAAAGCAGTATCAGCCATTTGTGCCTGACCATAGATGGCACCCCAAATACCGAAGCCGTAGGCATTATAAGTAAGCATGATATTATGTTTGAACTAGGGAACAACCCTGCGGTGCTTATAAAAGCAATAAAAAGAGCTAACGGTTTTAAGAAGCTAAAAACGGTCCGCAGAAGAATAATGAACCTACTTCAAGGCTATTTAAATCAAAATATCCCCCTAACACTTACTTCCAAGATTATTTCAGAGTTAAATGATGCGTGTATAAAACAAATAATAAAAATTGCTTTAAAGCGTATGACAACATCGCCTCCGGTAAATTTCGCCTGGTTAGCCATGGGTAGTCAAGGTCGTAGTGAGCAATTACTTCACACCGATCAAGATAATGCTCTGGTATTTGAAAATGTACCCCGGGAACAGTTAGAAGAAACACGTACGTACTTCTTGGAGTTGGCTAAAATCGTTACTAAGGGCCTATTTAAAATAGGATACGAATACTGCCCAGCAGAAATGATGGCCTCCAACCCGGAATGGTGCTTAAGTATCGCGGAATGGAAAGATCGAACCTTTCACTGGATAACCAACCCAGGACCAGACGAGGTACTATTATCGTCAATATTTTTTGACTACAACCTGTCTTATGGCGATGCTAATTTGGTGAACGAATTAAGTGCTCATATTTTTGAAACGACTGAGAAATACCCAGTTTTCTTTATGCATTTAGCAAGTGGCGCACTCCAAAGCCCATCGCCAAGTGGGTTTTTCCGAAGCTTTTTGGTTGAAGAAGATGGGGAGTACAAAGATTTTTTCGATTTAAAACGAAGGGCCCTGATGCCTTTAATAGATGGTGCAAGGGTTCTGACCCTGTCCCACCAAGTAAAGTCCATTAACAATACCGCAGAGCGTTTTGAGAAGCTAGCTGAACTTGAAACCAATAACGAGGAATTATTCTTGGCCTGCTCCTATGCCACTAAGGCATTACTGAAATTTAGGACTAAACATGGCCTTTTACATAATGATTCCGGACGTTTTATTGCATTGAACAAACTAACGAAAGAAGAAAAAATAAAACTAAAACGTAGTTTTAAGACCATAAAGGATCTACAGGAGCTTCTTAAAATTAGATTTAAGGTAACTAACTTACTGGGCTAATGGATTTGTTCAAAAAACGTAAAAAAAACTATCCAGATTTTTGGACGGAATACGAACAGAAGTTCGAAAAGAAGATATCCTACGACCTTCCCGATATACGTTTTGTGGTATTCGATACCGAAACTACGGGGTTTGATTATGATGCAGACCGTGTTCTCTCTATTGGAGCTTTATCCGTTCAAAACAACAGTATAAACATAAGCGATAGTTTTGAAGCATTCCTTTACCAACATTTCTACCACGCTAAGAACATAGAGATTCATGGTATTTTACAGGAGGAGCGGCAGGAACGAATTACGGAGCTAGAGGCCTTAATTCAATTTTTAGAGTATATAGGAGATTCCGTAATGGTAGCGCATCATGCCGGTTTTGACCGCAACATGATCAATCACGCCCTAAACAGGCACGGAATGCCAAACCTACTGAACAAGTTTCTTGATACCTCGGTACTTTACAAGCGCACATTGATCAAATCACCTTTACTTCCCGTAAAAGCTCAGTACTCCCTAGACGAACTTGCAGAAAAATTCGACATATCAAAAAAGGATCGCCATACTGCTTTGGGCGATGCGTATATTACTGCAATCGCTTTCATGAAAATTTTGCAGAAATTAAAAACAAAGAAAAAATTTTCTACGAAAAAACTACTTAAATAATCGTTTTAACTATTCAAGTAATCAATAACATTTTTCTCTATACGATTCTGTATATCAGATATATCCGCTTTTAAAAAAGTCTCTCCTGTGATGTTTTCATATAATTCAATATATCGCTCAGAAACCGATTCAATATAGGCGTCCGTCATCTCAGGCAAGGTCTGTCCTTCCAATCCCTGAAAGTCATTCTGTATCAGCCATTGACGTACAAACTCCTTAGACAATTGCTTTTGAGGTTCATTTTTATCTTGCAGTTCCTTATAGGTATCCGCATAAAAATAACGCGAAGAATCCGGTGTATGAATTTCGTCAATCAAGACAATTTTGCCTTCTTTCGTCTTTCCAAACTCATATTTGGTATCTACAAGGATAAGTCCTCTTTCCGCTGCTATTTGTGTTCCTCTTTCAAAAAGGGCTCGCGTATATTTTTCCAACACCTCATAGTCCTCCTTAGAAACAATACCTCTTTTAAGAATATCCTCTTTAGAAATATCTTCGTCATGATCACCCATTTCCGCTTTGGTAGCCGGTGTAATAATAGGCTCTGGGAACTTGTCGTTTTCTTTCATGCCATCTGGCATAGCCACACCACACAACATTCGCTTTCCTAATTTATACTCACGTGCCGCATGACCGGATTGATACCCTCTTATCACCATTTCCACCTTAAAAGGCTCGCAAGCATGGCCTACCGCCACATTCGGATCTGGTGTGGCCATTAACCAATTTGGGACAATATCTTTAGTAGCATCCATCATCTTAGTAGCAATCTGATTCAAAATCTGTCCTTTGTAAGGAATACCTTTGGGCATAACCACATCAAAAGCAGATAAACGATCGGTAGCCACCATAACCAATACTCCATTAGTTAGTTCATAAACCTCGCGCACCTTGCCTTTATATATACTTTTCTGGCCTGGAAATTTAAAATTTGTGTCTGTAATGGTACTGCTCATGAGATATTCGTGATTTGTAATTGAAAAAGGTAAAATATTAATTTAGTTCTGGTGCTCTATATTTTTATATGCATCAATAACTTTCTTAACCAGCTTATGACGCACAACATCTTTATCATCCAAGTATATAATTTCAATACCTTCCGTATCCTTGAGTATTAAAAGAGCTTCCTTTAGGCCCGAAATCATCCTACGCGGTAAATCTATCTGACCTGGATCCCCCGTTATCATAAACTTGGCATTCTTACCCATACGCGTCAAGAACATTTTCATTTGTGCGTGCGTGGTATTTTGTGCCTCATCCAGAATAACAAAGGCATTATCCAAAGTACGGCCGCGCATAAAAGCCAATGGCGCAATTTGAATAATATCATTCTCTATTAAATTCGCTAATTTTTCAGCAGGAATCATATCCCTAAGACCATCATAAATGGGTTGCATATACGGATCTAATTTTTCTTTAAGATCACCCGGTAAAAAACCTAAATTCTCTCCGGCCTCAACCGCAGGTCTTGTTAAGATAATGCGCCTTACTTGCTTTTCTTTCAGTGCCTTAACCGCAAGAGCAACTCCTGTATACGTTTTACCTGTACCAGCTGGCCCTATTGCGAATACCATATCGTTTTTCTTAGCTGCGGCAACAAGTCTTCTTTGGTTTACGGTCTGGGGTTTGATCAACCTTCCGTTAACCCCGTGCACCAAAGTTTCATCACTACTTTCGGGCGACTCATAATCCGTAGATATATTGCTGGTCAACACCCTTTCAATACTATTTTCGTCTAGTTTATTATACTTGCCAAAATGTGTAGTCAACATATCAAAACGGCGTTCAAATTCCTCCAAGAGTTCTTCGTCTCCGTAGACTTTTATTTTACTTCCCCTTGCTACTATTTTCAGCTTTGGAAAATACTTTTTAAGTAAGTCGATATTTTCATTTTGTTGCCCGAAAAATTCCCTTGGGCTAATCTCGGTAAGTTCAATTATGAGTTCGTTCAAGAAGTATAGGTGTTAAAATGGAAGCCTGTGAACATAATATTTCGCTTGGCTATTTTTTTGTTATAATTTTGTTTAACAAACTTAACGAAAATTTCAGTTTGCCTAACTAAAACATATCAACATTACTGTATGATAGCGAACTCAAATAATCAGATTCTTTTATTCTCAAATAACATCTTGCATTTCATTTTATATAGGTTTAGCGCAATTGTTACGGTAGACCGCTTCGTTGAAGAAGTATCGTACGCTAGCCCGTTGCCTATATTACTTGATGTAAATTAAAGTATTTTATGAATCCAATTATAACGTTAACTACAGATTTTGGTCTTAAGGACTACTTTGTGGGCACCCTAAAGGGAACCATATACAGGGAACTTAACGATGCTAAAATAGTTGATATCTCCCATAACATAAGCCCGTTCAACATTCAAGAATGCGCCTATATTCTTGAGAACTCCTACAAACATTTCCCTGAAGGCACCATACATATTGTGGGAGTGGATTCCGAACCTACCCCAGAAAACCAACATGTTGCCGTCTTAGTTAACGGTCATTACTTTATTAGTGCCAATAACGGGGTTATTGGTCTAATTACCAGTGAAACCAAACCTGAAAAAGTGGTGCAGTTAAATATTCCAAATCCCAGCCAAGGGTCATTTCCTGTTTTGGACGTATTTGTTAAAGTTGCCTGTCATATAGCGCGTGGCGGTACTTTAGAGGTTGTGGGCAAACCTTTTGACCAACTCAAAGACCTCCGTGAATTTGCGCCGACGGTAACAGATAATGGCAACAAGATTATAGGCAGCGTTATCTACATTGATAACTACGGAAATGTGGTGACCAATATTAGCAAAAACTTCTTTGAAGCCTACCGCAAGGGGAGGGATTTTGAAATAACGGCCCGTACGGCCAAATTCAAAAAAATTCATAATAAGTATAGTGATATCATCAATTTTGACTTAGATAAGAGCCAGCGGAAAGGTGCGGGAGACCGTTTAGCCCTTTTTAACAGTGCCAACTACATTCAGCTTGCTATATATAAAAGTGACCTGAATACCGTAGGTGGAGCCTCTACCCTACTTGGTTTGGATTTTAGGGATACAGTTACCATTACTTTCTCATAGAAAGTTGAAAAACTATTCTCAGAGAATTCAACAAATGTTTATTTAAACTGAAATTGTTTATAAATTTGATGTTATGCTTTTGAGCTGTAGACATAATCAACCTCAAACTTAAATATAGTTACTCCGAAAATAGGGAGTACTAAAAATCTATAAGCCGCATATGCTTGCCATTTTTAAACGTGAAATACAATCGTTCTTTACATCTCCCATTGGGTATTTGGTAATTGGACTCTTTCTTGTACTGAACGGATTGTTCTTATGGGTATTTAAAGGCCCGTTTAATATTTTTGATTATGGGTTTGCAGACCTTAGCAACTTCTTTCTGCTGGCTCCTTGGGTTTTTCTTTTCCTTATTCCGGCCATAACCATGAAAAGCTTCTCCGAAGAAAAGAAATTAGGCACTTTAGAACTGCTGTTCATTAAACCCATATCAATCTGGGAAACGGTTTTGGGAAAATTCCTAGGAACCTTCGCTTTGGGGTTAATAGCTCTTATACCTACCCTTCTCTATGTATATACCATTTCACAATTGGGAACTACAACTGGCAACTTAGATACAGGATTAGTGGTTGGCTCATATTTTGGAACCCTGTTTTTAATGGGATGTTACGCAGCTATCGGGCTATTTGCCTCCACTTTATCAGAAAACCAGATTGTTGCTTTTATAGTGGGACTCATAATATGTTTTCTTTTTTACTACGGATTTGAAGGACTATCCACTGTTTTTGAAGAGGGAGAGATAACCGTTTTTATCGAGAAAATGGGAATGAAACATCATTATGAAAGTATAGCCAGAGGCGTTTTGGACACACGAGACTTAATTTACTTTATCACCTTAACCATATGCTTTCTTTTTCTAACCGTTGTTCAACTTAAAAATACAAACCGGTAATGAAAAAAACAATATTCCCAATTGCAGCTGCCTTTGTCATTTTACTGGTGTTGAACTTTATTTCTGGATGGGCATATACCCGTTTTGATTTGACAGAGGACCATAGATATACATTATCCGAAGAAGCGATAGAAACTATTGAGGCCTTTGATCATCCCGTTATTGTAGATGTTCTTTTAGATGGAAACCTTCCTCCCGAATTCCTGAAGCTAAAGACGGAGACACGGCAGTTGTTAGAAGAATTTGCATCTAAGAATAGGAACATAAAATTCAGTTTTACAAATCCATTGGAAGATGCTACCACAATAGACGGTACCATAACCGATCTGCAAGCTTTAGGCCTAACGCCTGCACAGATTACCGTAGAGGAAAATGGAAAAACCTCGCAAGAAATCGTTTTTCCGTGGGCGATGGTCAACTACAACAATAAAACGGTGAAGGTTCCTTTGTTAAAAAACAAATTAGGAGCCACTACAGAGGAGCGCACGAATAATTCCATTCAACATCTGGAATACGCCTTTGCAGATGCTTTTGCAAAAATTAGTATAACCAAAAAGAAACAGATTGCCGTACTCAAAGGAAATGGGGAGTTAGCTGATATGTACATAGCAGATTTCTTGACCTCCATCAAGGACTATTATAATATAGGAGCTATAACCCTGGATTCTGTAGCTACGAACCCGCAAAAGACGTTAGAACAGCTTAATAAGTATGACTTGGCCTTGATCGCCAAACCCACGGAGGCATTTACCGAGGCCGAGAAGTATGTGTTAGATCAATATATTGTTGGCGGAGGCAAATCCATGTGGCTTATAGACCAAGTTCAAATGGAGCTAGACAGCCTATTCAACGAAAACGGAGCGGCTATGGCATTACCGAGAGATTTGAATCTAACCGATTTCTTTTTCAAATACGGGATTCGAATTAACCCCAATTTAATAGATGATTTATATTTTACACAAATCGTTCTGGCATCAGGCGAAGGTAATTCATCGGAATACAATCCGGTACCTTGGTACTACAATCCCATGGTCTTTTCAAAAAACGACCATCCCATTAATAATAATTTAGAAGCTATTCGTTTTCAATTTGCCAATTCTATAGATACGTTGGCCAATAAAAACAAAAAGACCGTACTATTGGCAAGCTCACCATTGTCTAAATTAGAGGGTACTCCAAAACAGATCAGTCTGGATATTATTAATACCCCACCTCAAAAGGAGACTTATAACAAAGGAAATAATCCACTGGCCGTTCTTTTATCCGGTGTATTTTCATCGGCATTTGCAAATCGTATTAAGCCAGTTGAGCTAAAAGGAGCAGTAGACCAAGGAGTGCAAAACCAAATGCTGGTAGTTTCAGATGGCGATATTATTCGAAATCAAATACGAAATAATAGACCATTGGAATTAGGTTATGACAAGTGGACAAACAACTATTATGGCAACAAAGAATTTTTAATAAATGCGTTGAATTACCTTTTAGACGAAAAAGGACTTATAAACATTAGAAATAAAAAAGTTGCGGTACCCTTTCTTGACCCTAATAGGATAACGGACCAGAAAACCAAATGGCAACTAATAAATATTGGCCTTCCCGTGGGGTTGATACTTCTTTTTGGAGTCGTTTTTCGCTATTTTAGAAAGCGCAAATACGGGGCTTAGATGTTAATAAGTTTGTTTCGGTAAAAAAGTCATTTCAAATATCTTTGTTTCACACAGGTTTTTAGAACCTTGTATCAATATCGAGACATTTTAGACACTATATACCACAAATTGAAATAACGATTCTCCTATGAAATTCATAGTATCCAGTACCTATCTCTTAAAACAGTTACAAGTTTTAGGCGGTGTTATCAATAACAGTAACACCCTGCCTATTCTAGACAATTTCTTATTCGATCTAGACAACAACAAATTAACGGTCTCCGCTTCTGATCTTGAAACTACAATGAGCTCGGTATTAGATGTAGATTCGGACAACCAAGGAACTATTGCCGTTCCGGCGCGTTTGTTGTTAGAGACACTAAAGACTTTTCCTGAGCAGCCGCTAACATTTGTTGTAGAAGACAATAACACCGTAGAAATAAGCTCTAACCATGGTAAATATGCATTGGCATATGCTGACGGGGCTGAGTTCCCTAAAGCTGTTGAATTGGCCAACCCTAGTTCCACTACCCTTTTAGGTGATATTTTAGCTACCGCGATTGACAAAACGATATTTGCAGCCGGTAATGATGACCTAAGACCCGTAATGAGCGGTGTGTTTTTTCAGTTTTCTACGGAGAACCTAACCTTTGTTGCAACAGATGCCCACAAATTGGTAAAATACCAAAGAACGGATGTTACGGCTTCTCAAGTTGCTGAATTCATCATGCCCAAGAAACCTTTAACGCTTTTAAAAGGAATTTTGGCAGGGAGCGAGTCTGATGTTGTTATTGAATACAACGACAGTAATGCTAAATTTAGTTTTGAAAATACAGAACTTATTTGTCGTTTGATAGACGGTAAATACCCTAATTATGAAGCTGTTATCCCTAAAGAGAACCCGAATGTACTTTCAATCGCTAGAAACCAATTCTTGAGCTCTGTAAAAAGGGTTGCTATTTTCTCTAATAAAACGACACACCAGATCCGTCTTAAAATTGCTGGTGCAGAGCTTAATATTTCTGCGGAAGATATCGATTACAGCAATAAGGCCGAAGAACGATTAACATGTTCGTACCAAGGTGACGACATGCAAATTGGTTTTAACTCACGCTTCTTAACAGAAATGTTGAACAACCTTACTTCTGACGATGTTTCATTAGAAATGAGCTTACCGAACAGAGCTGGTATTCTTACCCCGATAGACGGTCTTGATGAAGGCGAAAATGTAACTATGCTTGTAATGCCGGTTATGTTGAACAACTAAAAAACTATTTTCTCAATACATAAAAAGCCCCAAGAATTTCTTCTTGGGGCTTTTATTATTTAACTCGCTATGCATTAAGAAATAAACTTAATAGTCATAAACGTACTAGGCTTTTCTCCATTACTCGCTTTTACCGCATTAACAATGGGAATTACAAAAGCAACTACAGCCAAAAATATTAAACTTAAAATACCAAGGCCAAAAAGCAATATGGCCGGCACGCTAACAATAGTAAAAAGTAAGACAGTTAATTGAAAATTAATAATAGATTTGCCATGCTCATCCATTCCCGCAACGGAATCTTTGGTTGTAAGCCATAAGAGCAACGGTACAATTAAACCGCCAAATCCGGTTACATACGTTAACATTTGAGATAGATGTGCAATTACCAATAACTGATTGTTTTGTTCTAATGCTCTGTTTTGATTGATGATTTCCATTTTTGATTGTTTTAGGGGTTCTAGAGATATGACGCGTAAAAAACCAAAATGTTACACTAATGGACACAAAAAATCCCGTAAGAGCAATGTCCTACGGGATTTCAAAAAATAAATTCTCAGGCTTAAAGCTTTCTTTCAAGCTTAATCAACTTCTGCTGATTCTTACTGATATTGCTTTTTAGCTTCCCTAATTTCTTCTCGATTTTGGCAACATCGTTAGGAGAAAGTTTCCCCTTAATTTTATCAACGGCCATTTTATCGCTGATCTTGGCAACCTTCTTCTCGTCTTTTTCCAATCCCTTTTTAATAGAACTGATTTGGCTATTCAGCTTTTCGTACTTTTTTTTCGCCTTTTCAGACTTACTTTGTTCTTTTTTTGCTGCTTTAGCCTCTTTTTCAGCTTCTTTAGCTTCTTTTTCGGCAGCTTCAATTTGTTTTCTAATTTCCTTAGCTTCCCTTTCTACTTGCTCCACTCTGGAAATAGAATCCAATCGAATCACTTCTCCTTCTTCACTCTCCTCTTCTTGGGCAAAAGAAAAAGTTGTTACTCCAACAAATAGGGCTAAAAACGCCAATAATCGCATATTCATAATAATAGGATTTAAATAGTTAATGGACGGCGAAGTTAATTATTTTCCGTTATCCAAAAACATTCCAACCTTTTATTTTTGATACCACCACTGCAATTTGCATCTAGAGGTTTTTACCTATTTTTGCCAAAACTTTCTAATGATTCCTAATGATAATATTATAGCAATGGCAACTCCTTCGGGTGCTGGCGCAATTGCAGTCATCCGTATTTCTGGAGAAACGGCAATAGATACCGCCGCCACTTTTTTTAAATCCGCCTACGGCAAAGATTTAAGAAAAAAGAAAAGCCATACCATTAGCTTAGGACATATTACAGAAAATAATAAAATACTTGACGAGGTATTGGTTTCCGTTTTTAAAGGTCCTAATTCGTACACAGGAGAAAATGTTGTTGAAATATCATGTCATGGTTCTCCATACATTCAACAGCAGATTATTCAGTTATTTCTCAGAAATGGTTGTAGAACCGCAGACGCGGGAGAATTTACTTTGAGGGCCTTCTTAAATGGTAAAATGGACCTGAGCCAGGCCGAAGCCGTTGCCGACCTTATTGCTAGTGATAATGCGGCAAGCCACCAAATTGCCATGCAGCAAATGCGTGGTGGGTTTAGTAACGAGATTAAAAACCTACGTCAAGAACTTCTAAACTTTGCTTCTCTAATTGAATTAGAACTCGATTTTTCCGAAGAAGATGTAGAATTTGCGGACCGTACTCAATTCAAAGAGCTATTGGCACGTATTCAAAAGGTTTTAAAAGGTCTGATTGATTCCTTTGCCGTTGGAAATGTAATAAAAAATGGAATTCCCGTTGCCATTGTAGGCGAACCCAATGTGGGCAAATCTACCTTACTCAATGCATTCTTAAACGAAGAACGTGCCCTTGTATCGGATATAGCGGGAACTACCCGTGATACTATTGAAGATGAAATAGCCATTGGCGGAATCGGGTTCCGGTTTATTGATACTGCAGGAATTCGTGAGACCGAAGATGTTGTGGAAGGCATGGGTATTAAACGTACATTCGAAAAAATAGAACAATCTCAGGTAATCCTTTTATTAGTGGATGGCTCCAAAATTCTATCTGACAGTGAAAGGTTAAGAAGTATCACTATCGATTTTGAAAAAATCAAAAACCAAAATCCTTTAAAACCTCTGCTACTTTTAGTGAACAAAGCAGATACCCTTACCGAAGCAGATAAAGAGGTTATCGCCCAACACATAGATGCTGTGAATTATCTCTCTGCCAAAACGGGCGAAGGCGTAGAAGAACTCAAAAACAGCTTGTTGAAATTTGTAAATACAGGAGCGCTTCGGAACAACGAAACTATTGTAACTAATTCTCGCCACTACGATTCACTACTCAAAGCCCTAGAAGAAATTGAGAAAGTCCAATTTGGCATGGAAGAAGACCTCTCTAGTGATCTTATGGCAATCGACGTTCGCGAAGCACTCTACCACTTAGGGGAAATCACAGGACAAGTGACGAATGACGAATTGCTAGGGAATATCTTTGCTAACTTTTGTATCGGGAAGTAACCAGTACAAATAAACCAAGAAAAAGCTGCTGGACACCCTAAAATTTTCAATACACACGGGCACCGGGATAATGTCATCAACAAGATTGGTCAAAAACTATCGCTTGAAATCTCGAATAGCACGGACTCGAAATTTTCGATGTGTTCCTGAACTGTTATAGTGATACGAGGCATTACCATCGCTGAATTTAACAAGACGCGCTTGATGCTTATCAAATGGTGTGGCGCTCCAATACAACTCAGCTACAAAGTTGCCCTGGTTATCAGCACCCGGCCCTATAGTCTTATAAAGGAGACGTAATTCATCTAGTTCGGGCAATCGCCAGCCTTCACCTAATTGTTCGTGAATATTCATAGCGTCTTTCCATGCCATTGGACCTTTGTCCTCCACGTAAGCGATTTTACCCGTTTTGTTAGATGAGTCAACAGAAAAGATGACACCTCCTTTATACGTGTCTCCAATATCAAGTTTTAGGGTAGCTGCTGCGCTATTTTCTTTACTACTCTCAATGCTATTCTCTTGAATATTCTCAGTCTTAACAGTAGCATCGGCAACTACTTCCGTTTCTATAGCTACTTCCTCAATTTCCGACAGTGTAGTAGAGGGTTGTTTTTCAGAATCTCCTATAAATATGTAAGCTAATACTCCAAAAACAACAAGGGCCCCGACTAAAACCCCAGAACGAACTCTTGTCTTTTTATCGGTACTAATTTTCTTCTTAGATTTTTTATAGAATTTATTAATTGCGGCTATATTTTTAACCTGGGAATCTTGGATGCTGCTAGAATACTTCTTAACTGCTTTCTTAAGTACAGCAGTACTTTCACTAAGCTTCATATTCAATTTAGCCGCGCGTAATCTTTTTGTTAGAATAGTCCGTTTTTTCTCCTCTACCGCCAATTGCGACTTTGGTTCTTCGCGGTCCGATTCTTCTTCCGAAACAACTCTTTTGGCTTTTACCTTTAATTTTTCAACCAACAGGTCCTTATATTTTGCAAGGTTTTCTTTTGCAGCTGTTTTAAATGATGTAGCTCTTTCTCCAAATTTATTTTTCCACTGCGTTGCTCCTAAAGCCTTGAATGCTGAAGGGCGTTTTTCTCCCTTTGTTTTTATTTGGGGCTTTGATTCATCTTTGTCCAATCTTTCTTCTGATACGACTTGTTTACCCCAAGCATCCATTTTTTGGTCTAATAGGTGCTTATATTTTTTAATACTTTCTTTCGCAACTATTATCAGCGAGGAAACTTTTTCTCCAAGATTCTTTTTCCATTCTGTTTCTTCTAAGACTTTAAGGAATATAGGACGTTTTTTTCTCTCTACTTTTATTTGGGTCTTTGTTTCTTCTTTGTCCGATTTTTCTTTTTCTACTGCTAAAGTCTCTACCTCTCTTTTATTATCAAAGCGATAATTATATTTTGCAAGATCAGTTTTTCTAGTGGCTGTTTGTTCTACCGCTACTACATCCTCCAATTCTTTTTTGGGTTGTGTTTCTCTAACTGGATTTATTGTTGTTTCCCCAACCTTCTCCTCTAATTTCTTCTTTACTTTTAATTGGACTATTGGCTCTTTAATAACCCGTTTTCTTTCGGGAACTATACTTCGGGCCTCAATCGTATTCTTATTATTGAATCGATAATTATATTTAGCAAGGCCATTTTTTCTATTCGGTATTCTTTGTGTGGTAACTGTTTCAACATACCCTTTTTCCCAAGTTGACTCGCTTAGTGATTCGGCAACTTGGCCCTGTCTTTTTTGTCCTATTGCTATACGTGCCTTTATAAATTCTCTTTCGCGGATTTCTTCTTGAACTACTGCTCTCCTAGCCTCGGCCTCCTTCTCTATTTTTCTTTCGTTTTCCGCTTTTTGCCTTAACCATTTCTCCTTTATAATCTGCTCTTGAACCTCTGTCTCCTCAAGCAGTTTATTCTCTTCTTCAACCCGCTCTTTTACCTCTGCTTCTTTGTTATTTTTTATCTTATTCTCGTCTTTATTCTCAGCAACACTTTCTTCAAAAAAATCAAATGCTATTTGCCCTTCACTTACCACTCTCGACTCCTTTTGTTCCTCCGCACCGATAGGCGTTGTTAGAACACTCTTTTTTGTTAATGAATTGAGCAAACCCATAATGTAATACGAAACCTGTGTAAAAACTATGTCTGTTGGATTTCCGTTATTTATTGGATTTTCAGTTTTGTGAAATACCTGTAGTTCATTAAAATTAAAATCATAATGATCAAAGGTAAAAGTGACGTCCCAAGAGCAATCATCAAGAATTATGGGAATTATTACAGCCCCATGCACTTTATATTGCTCTACCACCATTTTAAATTCATCACTTTTGACAAATTCAGAATTCATAAATGCATTGCTCAATAAAATGGGAAACACATCTGCTTCATTTACCCGAGATAGGTCTGCTGATTTCCACAGCTCTATATCATCAACGGAATTATCACTCCAAATAGCTACGTTCACATTTTTTATGGATTGTAAATGGAGTAAGAAATACTGTAGCACATCTTTATCTTGGCTGGTATAAATTGAAAAGATGTTTTTTAATGAATTCATTTTATAACGAAATAAATGTAAGTAAAATCTGGATTAAAATTAGGGTTAAAACTACTTTTGATATAACTATAGAGGTTGTCTCCGTAGCCGTTAAAAATAGGGATAAATATTATCTAAAAGGGTACTAATCAATAAATTATTTCACTTTATGAAAAGGTTTAATAAAATGTTATACAAACGCACATTTTACAAAGATTTTATTGATTTTTCCCTTGCACCATTGCGATACCCTAACCGATGTAAATTTTTTCTTACTTCGAATGATGTCGACACTAATTTAAAATAGAAAAAGATGTTATCATTGCAATATGTTGGGGTCATATGCAGTAACATTTACCTTTTTTCATCGGCCACATTATTGAGCCTTACGTTGTCCCTGTTAGAACTATTTACAACGTTTATCGTCTTGTAAAGAAATAGAAGATGCCATAGCAAGATAAATGAAGGTGGTAGAGGAAAATCATAGATGGAAAGAGGTGTGCTAAATGGCATTGCAAGACACCATTTTAAGGAAGACACGACCGCGGCAACCCTTTGACACCATACGCCATTTCCTGTTCCTAACCTATGGGTTGCTCCGCTGTGATGGCAATGATGACGTAAGGACCTATTGGAGAGCTACAGAACAATTATGCAATATTCCAGTTCAAAATAAACTAATTAGCCCACCACTAATCCGTCCTACTTTAAGATTTTAATTGTAGGCAATTCTCCTTTAGATAAATTTTCTATTTCACCATTAGGGTCAATCACTTGGAAATAAACATAATCTTTTCCTTCTATTAAGCCCTTGAAAGGATAGGGGTATAATTTTGTACTTGACGAACTTTTGAGTTCACCAGAATCTGAATCCATACCATTATTATTTTCGACTCTTTCATCGACATCCTCATTCCCATCAGCAGAACCCATAATCATATAAAACCCGGGGTCACTGACTCCAAAATTAGCATTAATAGGTTGGAGACTACCGCCTGGAATACTTGTAGTTGCAACTTGTCCCTCTGTGAGCATATTACCATTATCATCTTCGAAAGAAATCGGTTGAAATCCTGTGTTTGGGTCATTGGAAAACATTGCAATATAATTGGTTGAATGCGCGCCAGAATCCATAGCTTCATCACAAGCAGAATCTAGAGCGTTTTTTACTATTGATGCAACGCGAATAGGAGTTCCTATTGGAATAATAGTTTCTGCTAACTCCATAACTTGAAAAAACAAAT
>ENA-ORXM01000786-ORXM01000786.1-marine-metagenome-genome-assembly--contig:-NODE-786-length-49697-cov-39.480915_pt1 | contig 49697 bp, 41 predicted proteins | sample MGYA00237867_ERZ511480 | MGnify/ENA primary metagenome ERZ511480 (study PRJEB26309, sample SAMN06266103) | marine metagenome | isolation source: Algal blade | place: United Kingdom:Sidmouth, United...
TCGCGCAGGCTGATGCCGCCGCCGATGGCCTGGATCATGCGCACGCGCGGCAGGGCGGCGATGAGCGGTCCCTCGAACGGCGCGGGCACGAAGCATTGCCGCGCGGTCACGGCGAGCACGCCGATGGAGCGCAGGCCGGGATGCGACGAGATGAGCAGACCGCTGAACCCGATCAGGTTCGTGAGCGCGCCCATCGTGACGTGCTCCCCGGTCGAGCGGAGCACGCGGCGGATGGAGCCCTTCCCCTCTTCCTGGTAGCGATGCGCGAGGTGCACGCCGCCGTCATTGCCGATACCGAGGACGGTCGGCAACACGACCAGGTTGTAGAACGTGAGCAGGATGCCGCCCAGCGCCATCGCACCCATCATCCAGACGAGCCCGAACACGAGGGGTGTCATCGCGATCAGCGTCCACCGCAGCGAGCGGAACGACACCACGACGAGCACGAACACGAGCAGGAACGTCACGCCGATCATCAGCGGGCTCTCGTCGCGCATCAGCTTCAACATGTCCGCTGCCACGAGTTGCGTCGACGCCGCGTAGAAGCTCTCACCCTCGGGCGTGGTCACCTGCCCGATCAGCTCGGCGAAGCGCGTCGGATGTTCTTCGTGCACCAGCAGCTTGCAATCAGCGATCGTTTCGAACTCCACCGGGCCGCCGAACTGATCGACCATCGCTCGCGCCTTGCCAACAGGGAAGAACGGGTCGCCTTCGCCCCACACCAACAGCGTTGGCATCGTCAGGTTGCGATGGGTTTCTGCGAGCGCGTCAACATCGTCGTTTGACCAGTCTTTGATCAGGCGGCCGGCGGCGTCCATAGCTGCGTCGCGTTTGAGGGCAATCTCGGTGTCTTTGGCCACATTTTCCTTGCCGCCAACCAAAATATGGCCGTTCTGGCCAGAATTTGCTTTCGGAATTGCCTCGGGCAATGTCAGATCGATGCTCATACGCTGATCTTAGCAGATCAACAAGTTATAACATCTGACAAACGGCATTTCTGGAAATATTCAATATTTTGTTACGTACCTTAAAGTGACACGATAACTATTACGTTATTATATTTTAGACGTAATATAAATTGAACGATCAACCGCTATGACCACCTCAACCACCCGCACTCCCGGTTGTCCCGGTGTCACGTTCGAACAGTACGAGGCCGCTTTCCGAGAACTGAGTGGCCCCGAGGGTAATGCGCCGTCACAACGTCAGATTCGACGCTACCTGGGCACCGGCAGCAATTCGACGTTATCCGCCTACCGTCGGCGAATCGCTGAGCAACGCAGCGAGCAGGCTGTCGCGCCTGAATCAGGGACGCCGGATGAGAAACTGCTAACCACTGTGACTCTGCTCGTCTCGCAGCTGAGCCTGGATGCTGCGCAGGTCGCAGACGATCGTGTGGACGAAATCCAGGCAGAGGCGGATCAACGGATCCGGATTGCTGAGACCACCATGGAGAAACGTCCGCAGGACACCGCACTGTTGGAGCATCGCGCCACCACGGCGGAGGCGACGGTTGCTGAACAGCACAAATCACTCATTGCTAAAGATGAAACACGTATCCAGATCGAGGCAGACTTGCAGGTCAGTCGTGAGTCGGTAGCAACCCTAACTCCCTCGCTGGAGGGCGCTACGATACGACTAGCGACACTGACCCGTCAGCACGACGCTCTGCAGCTGACGCTCGATCAGACCCGTACTGATAATGATACTGCCCTTGAGCAGCATCAGGAAGAGATCGACAGCGTAGAACACGCTCTCAGTGATTCGAAAACTGCACTGGCGACCTCGATGGAAACGTGCGCAAGTGTTACCACCCGCCTTGAAGAGCGCGATAGATTGATCGATACACACAACACACAACATCAAGCCCTGCAGCAGAGATTGGACCACTCGAGTGAGTCTCTCGTGGCTACTCGGTTGCAGCTGGAGGAACTGCAGCAATCGTTATCGGGCCTCAAAGCACAGCTCAGTGCTAGAGACGTTGAACTTCGAGCAGAAAGACAAGCCCACCAGGTTAGCACCGAGCGACTTAGACTGGCACTCAAGGCCGTCGCTGATAAGGAGGTGCTCACCCGTAAATTGCAGGAAGCGTTAACAAAACTAGCAACGGGTACTGATGACAAGTCCTGACGCCTGCGCCGTACCTACTTGTTACCGACATCGACTGATTGCCGATGCAACAGGATTGAATATATAAACTGTTAGGTTGCTACGCAATATAAGGAGGTCATACAGTAATGCATGTCAAACGAATAGTTGCGGATCTTTTTGCTGATAATCCAGATGAAGTTAAAAAATTCTACAAAGATGTATTGGGTCTCGATGTTCTTATGGATGTTGGCTGGATAGTGACCTTTGGTACGAATGAGTTGATGCCAGTTCAACTTAATATTGGCTTAGAAGGTGGGTCGGGCACAAGGCTCCCGGACTTATCGATTGAAGTAGATGATCTAGACGAAGTCATTAAACGGGTGCGCTCATTTGGCGTAGCAATAGAGTACGGGCCAGTAATCGAACCATGGGGTGTACGGCGTTTTTACGTGAAAGACCCAGCTGGCAATATGCTGAACATTCTTCAACATGAATCACCAATAAACTAACGAGGCGCTCAACAGCGTAGCGTGTCCAATAGACGTACTACGCATGCCTGGTAGTGAAGCGTTGATGTCTGCTTTGAGAGAACAGCAGACAGCAAAATACTCAAATAATTAATTGAACAATAGTCGGCAATGGGAACATTGGCTTCCAGAACATAAGCGGACGCAAAGAATCGTTCAAGTACTCGAAGCAACTGAAATCGTTTGAATTGATGGTCAACTTTGCATTGCAAACACCAATGCGCTCAAATCATTGATCTATACGCAATGCGACGATCTCAGCATTCATTTCAAAAAAACAATGTCAATACAAATAATTTCAATGACATAAGGCAACTGAATGGAAATCTGGACCCGGTTATGTTCTGGGAGACATTGAGCTGGCACACCAACAAACGTGTTGCCAAAGGACGATTCAGGCCGCTGAGGACGCCGAAATCAACAAACCCAGCCCTTAGGGTACATTCTGCTCCCTTTAAGTTGAGTTCTGGATCATGTTAAGTACGCAAGTGAAAGTCATATTCATTATAGCTTTCAGTCAGATTTACTCAACATAATATTGACAGTTGAAATTTGCCGAATCACACGAAACATGACTTACACATCGCGTCAGTTTTGACGTCGGAAAAAGACTGTCAAAGTAATCTCTATGGAGCAGTACTGATCGTTAGAATTGCAGGCTGAAGATATTTCTTCCATGCGATCAAACTCTCTAAGCTAGTACGCTTCATGAGGGAAAATTCGATTTCTCTTTCTTGTCTAGACCATATTTCAATGTGCGTTGCCCTTAGGGGAAACAATGATGTAGCTTCTAGTACGTGGTTGCCAAAAACAATTAGTTCTAGGGGCTCATTTGTCACTGCCACAGGCCCAAACGCAGTCCCTTCTAATAGAAATGCGTTCGAAGGAATTATGGGCTTTATCATTTCGTATGCACCATCAACTTCAACACTGAATGTAAATGCATAAGGGTGATCCGCCCAATCGTTTGCCAATGAGTCAGGATCTGCAACAGTCTCGAAGGTCATGGATGGGCTAAAGAATATGTTCAATTCGTTGCTAAATATGAATTGTTCCTCGTCGCTTTCCTTTGTGAAGATATCCGTTGCCACAGATTCTGGAAATGGCCTGCTGGTAGTAGTAATGGTGACACCAAGGGCTTGTATTTCAGATATCGATTCAACAGGTGGTCGACAATGACCATCAGAGCAAGGGGCTATTGTCTCTGCTAAATCACACCCGGATAGAAAAACAAAGAAGATGAACGGTGATGTGATATTCGTGGCTGTATTCATCTTGATTTCAGAATTGCATTAGTGTTAGGTGCCGAAATATCTGATGGCCATTAGGTTACCAGATGATTGTAGTTGCCAATGGTTTGCAGCGCTCAGACTTGGAGCACGAATTTCACTTGTGCGGTTAGAAGGTCAGGTGCTGATAAGACCTGGAAAGACACATCAAGAACGTGCACTACCACTGTCTCAGGAAGTGGGCAACGCGATCGCAGACTATATCTAGCATGCTCGTGCTAAAAGAAATTCTCGCAAGGTGTTCTAAATAGCGTGCCCACCGTTCACTTGAGGTCCGCAAATAGTGTAACCGCATTGATTTTCCTGTACTTCTTGCGAATAGTTAAAGCATCGGCTAAGTTGACATGATGCGCTCCGATTTCTTACTTATCATCGTAAGAGTCATCACCGATTTGGCGATTTACCGGTGTCTTTGCGTAATGCCATCAAGAAATCTGGCAGCGGAGAATTTGTTTCTTCGAAAACAGCTCGCGCTTTACAAAAAAAGACAGATCAAGCCGAGATCAACCGACCCGGCAACGCGTTTTACTATGGCCTTCTTGTTTAAGCGCTTCGACTGGCGCGATGCGTTATTGATCGTTCAGCCACCAACTCTCATTCGCTGGCATCGGCAGTGTTCTTGAACGTTTTGGCGAAATAAGTCACAGGCTGGCAGACCCGCAATACTGCTGGAACTACAGCGACTGATTCGTCGCATGGCCAATGAGAATATCACCTGGGGCGAGGAACGCATTGCCAACGAACTGTTGCAAAAACTGGGTATTCCGGTATCACCTTGAACAGTCAGGAAATACATGCCAAGGAGGTCAAATCACTCCGGGCCCCTCGGTAATCAGAGATAGAGTACATTCGTCAAAAATCATGCAAGCGCCATCGTTGCCTGCCACGACCGCATGGTTCGAGAGGTCCCGATATCCCGTCTCGAGTCGCCAAACCGAGCACCAACGTGGTGCGGTTGCCCAGAAATATCAAACCGGATGATCGAGTCATAGCGACGCCAATACTTGGCGGACTTCATCATGACTATCAAATCATGGCTGCTTAACAATTAATTGAATATTTGCGGACCACAGGCGATGGAATCATCCGCAGGCTTCACTTTCTCGAACCAATGACGGTAACGGTTTTGTCTTCGCATCGCACTACAGCACCTGCCGGAGCTGCAGGCGGACAGCCAGCACAGACCGGCAATAACTCGGTCGAGCGCGCAGATGGCACCTCAGTTCAGCTTTCCGGAAACGATGAAGTTGGTATGAATGCAGGTGATGTGTTTGTTATGAAGACACCGTGTGGTGGCGGATACGAGTAAGCATCATTCAGCCTAAGTTGCCTGCAGCTTTTCAAGTTGTTGCTTGCCGCTCTCAGTCAGACGGCTGAGGTTGATGGTTTTTGTGCGGTTTCCTGCAGAACCACGGGGCTTGCTGTGTTCAACGAGTCCGTTGTCGATAAGAAATTTCCAGTCATCATAGTCAGCCTGATTGTCGCTAACATTGACGCTTCCGGTAAGCACTTCGATGAGTAGGTCATGCAGTCGATCATCGTTCATCGGTGTACCTTTGATGTTGTGGAGTTGGCAGGCAGGTGTAGCATCTACATAGAGGCTGGTTGTAACCTGAGATTCCCAATATAACACTGTTGTGTAATTTAGAAATTGCTGCCTTGAACGGTGAGTTGTGTATAAAAAAATGACGATACTCACTGCATCAATTTAAGTCAATCGTCTCCCCCGGCTTGGGGGTTTCAATAACACCTGTAGCGGCGGCTCGTTCACCAGGTTCGGCCATGGGTTCGTCGGTTAGCGAAAAGGTACCCCAATGCATCCCGATTGCTCGCTTTGCGCCTACATCCCGCACCACTTGCAATGCTTCTTCGGGGTTCATGTGCGCGCTTTTCATAAACCAGCGTGGATCGTAAGCGCCTATGGGTACAAGGGCCAGATCAACCGTGCCTAGCCGCTGCGCGATGTCTTTGAAGTCGTTTGAGTAGCCGCTATCGCCAACAAACAAGGTGCGTAGACTAGGTGAGTCGATGAGAAATCCAGCCCACAGTGTCTTATTGCGATCAAATGGGCTTCGGCTGCTCCAGTGTTGAACCGGGACCGCGTGTACTGTGGCATTACTCACTTCTGCTTTGTCCCACCAGTCTAATTCAGTGACCTGTTCGATACCCAGTTTGTCGAACCAGGCTTTTTGACCCAGTGGCACGTAGTAACGAGGGGGATTGTCAGGTTGCTTGGATCGCAACGCGTTGATACTGGGTTTGTCGAGGTGGTCATAGTGGTTGTGCGAGATCAATACGACATCGATTGGAGGCAACTGTTCCACGCTCATGGCAGGCGGTGTTGTACGCTTGGGACCTGCAAAGCTTACCGGTGACGCACGCTTGGAAAAAATAGGGTCAGTTAAAATATTGAGCCCATCCACCTGCAGTAAAAATGTACTGTGACCGATCCACGTCACCTGTGCCGCACTTGGGTTGGTGAGGGTATCGGGTTGGGGTGGCACGCTCGGCAGGTTTAGCGGCGTGACGTCGGGGGCTTCGCGCTGCCACTTGAGAAGCGCACTGAGGGGTTTGGCGATGGCTTCGCCGTTTGTGTTGACGAACGTACCGTCTCGACGATGGTGCGCCGGTGCGTTCTCATCCAGCTCAGCGCTTGATGCGCAGCCGGCCAACAAGCTCGCAATGACAATGGAAGGTCGAAGCATAAAAATACCGACTTAAAGATTGAATGGTTGTATGCGATGTCCCGGGCCACCAACTGAAGGTGCTGGAGGTTGATTACATCAGCATTTGGAAATCAACGCGAGCAGCACTGGCGCTCACTTTGAGGTTGACTGTAAATTCCCAGTTGTGGCTGAGCTCTATACGTCGCCCTGCTACTTGAGGTTTTTTCTTAAAACTATTCGGAGATTATATCGATATTAGTGGAAGTCCCATCAATGCCTGAGCTAGCACGGCAAGGCTCAGCAAAGCATAGGCTTCTGCAAGTGATTCGATAATCGAGCACCAAAGCACTGGATAGTGAAGCGATGACGGTCTGAAAGAGGCCGCGCTGGAGGCTTACAAGAACATGGTCCTTGCGCCAATCAACGACATCCTGATCAGCGAACTGCCGTTCGAGCAGTCGCTTGTAGCGCTGATCAGCTTCGTTGTTCAGGATCGTCAGGCATTGGGTGTTCCGGATGGTTGCCTGTTCGTCGCAATGCGCGCGCACCGCGATGAGCTAGGGGCCATTACGCGAAAAAAAAGTGGATCAACTTCGTCTGGACACGTTGGACAATTATGAGAAGTGGATTGAGCGTGCAAAGGCGAAGGGTGAGTTCAGAGCAAGACATACCGTCACATATGGCAGCCTTGTATATTGATTCTCAAACCGGCGGCGCGATGCGTATGCAAAAAGAAGGTGTTCCAAATGCCATCACTAGGAGAAATACTGAAGCTTGCATTTAGTGCGCTCCGCTAGCTGTTCTTAAAAGTTGAGTAACCCTGTCTGGTAACTCGATTGATAACGATTGCCACTCAAACTTTGTTCGCAATGACTCGGTGCTCATCCTGATCAAGATCGTGTAGCTCACTACACGACCTCGCCTTCTGTATCACTACCTCTGGTTCGGCCCACCTAAATGTCAACGTATCTGCCTATCTGCCCCTTTGCATGAAGCCAGATCACGTCATCACGTCAGGAGCCGTCCTTGACAGATTTGCGTTGATACCCGCAAGCAGTTCCGCCGCCTCTACTAGATCACTCAGCATTGTCTGGGTATCCTCGTTCTGACGCGTAGAATCGCTCTCGAACTTTTCCATGTAAACGCGAAGCGTAGCGCCAACGGTTCCAGTACCTGAGAGTCTGAATACCACTCGCGCAAGCTCACCAAACACGATACGCACACCCTGGTGTTTACTGATGCTTCCATCGACCGGGTCTGTGTAGGCAAAATCATCAGCAGCTGTTATGAGCATACCTTTGATGGTCTGCCCGGGCAGCGTGGGAAGCTTCTCCCGCAGTGAACCAACCAACGCATCGGCGGCGCTCTTGTCCACTCCCTCGTAGTCATGCCGTGAGTAGTAGTCACGTCCAAAACGTGTCCAGTGCTCTTTCATCAGCTCTGCAACGGACATACGCTTCACCGCCAGTATGTTCAGCCACAGCAGCACGGCCCACAGCCCATCCTTCTCCCTGACGTGGTTAGAACTGGTCCCTGCACTCTCCTCTCCACACAAGGTGGCCTGACCGGTATCAAGCAGATTACCAAAGAATTTCCAGCCCGTGGGTGTCTCGAAGGCTGCAATGCCAAGCTCTTGCGCCACGCGGTCTGCGGCGCGGCTAGTGGGCATTGAGCGGGCAACGCCTGCAAGCCCACTTGAGTATCCCGGTGCCAGATGTGCATTGGCGGCCAGTACTGCCAGGCTATCGGACGGTGTTACATAGCATTGTCGGCCTACGATCATGTTTCGATCACCATCACCATCAGATGCGGCACCGAATTCGGGGCCATCGTCTGAGAACATCTCCTTCATCAATAGATGCGCATGCACAGGGTTGGGGTCGGGGTGCCCACCACCGAAATCCGGTAAAGGAACAGCATTGAAAACAGTGCCGGCCGGTGCTCCGAGCTCCTGCTCTAGAATGGCTGTTGCATAGGGTCCTGTCACAGCATGCATGGCATCGAACCGCATTCGGAAACCGCTGGCAAACAATGCACGAATTGCATCGTAGTCAAACAGTGTTTTCATCAATTGAGCGTAAGTATCGACTGAATCAATGACCTCTATCAAGGTCTCCCCTACGGTGTATTCACCCATAGTCGCGATGTCGACATCCTCAGCCTCAACCGTCTGATATTCGGTGATCGTGGTCGTGACGTCATAAATGGCATTTGTTACCGACTCTGGCGCAGGTCCACCGTTAGCGATATTGAATTTGACACCGAAATCACCGTCCTCACCCCCCGGGTTATGGCTGGCAGAGAGAATGATTCCCGCATCGCTGCCACGTGCCCGAATGATTGCTGAGGCTGCTGGCGTAGACAGAATGCCATTGCACCCAACGACAACACGGGCTGCACCATTGCCGGCTGCCATCTTGATAATAATTTGAATGGCGCGCTCGTTGTAGAACCTCCCATCTCCACCGAGCACCAGCGTCTTACCGGCGACTCCGTCAAGCGCGTGAAAACCCGCCTGAATGAAATTTTCCAGATAGCCCGGCTGCATGAACGCTTGCGTTTTAGCTCGCAGCCCAGAGGTGCCAGGGCGCTGTCCTGCAATAGGCTGGGTTTCTACAGTTATCGACATTGACTCAGGTGACCGGTTGGTTTGTAGTATCGAGGTTCCGCTAAGAGTGTCGCACATTTTCGCAATCCCCTGATTTGCTCATGAGAAAAGAGCACTGTGGATTGACACTCGCAGATCACGACGCAGCAAGCCTTTATTGGTTCGGTAAAAGTCATTCCCGTGCAGGCGGGAATCAATATATATCGCACTATGGATCCTCGCCTACGCGAGGATGACAAGGCAATACGCGAGGATGGCAAGACATTCACGAGGATGGCAAGGCAATAGGCGAGGATGACAAGGCATACGCGAGGAAGACAGGGCGTTCGCGGAACTGGCAAGCTAACGTGTGTGCTAGTTATCTTTAGCGCAATTTACTTTTGGGCTTTAACGACCTTCGATGGACTTCAGTCAAGGTCACGTCTCTTCAGGCTGATGGATTTGCTTGAGCAGAAAATCAAACTGTACCGAATAGAACGTTTGACCTTTCAATGCCGTTTTGATAGCCAGCTCATCAGGTAGCTCTTCAGTATTGTTGCGTGGCTGATATTCCATGATCAGCTTTTCCCTGACGCCGAATACCGCATCCTTGTCCAGATACGGATCATCACTGGGAAACACTTCAGTTACTAACGTCCAATAGCCCGACGCTGTAACGATGAAATGCAGGTGTGATGGACGCCAAGGCTCTCTGCCCGTGGCACGAAGCAATTCACCCACAGGACCATCTTCGGGCACCACGTAGGGTGCAGGCCTGACGGTGGAAAACAGGTAAACACCATCAGTGCCTGTAGTCATTCGAGCACGCAGATTGTATTCAGCCTGCTGGTCATCCTGCCCTGAATATAATCCGTTTTCCGCTGTCTGCCAGATCTCTAGCACAGCGCCTTCCACAGGCATGCCGGTGTCGCTCTTGACAATACCAGACACGACAACAGCATCACCCTCATTGTCTCCCCGCATATCACCACCAACCGCAAGCTCGGGTGCTCCCAGAACATGAAAGGGTCCCAGCACACTCGATGGAGTGACTTCATCAGAAGAATGAATCATGTCCACCAGTGAGGACAGACCCAATACATCTGAGAACAAAACAAATTCATTACGCTCAGGCGATGAAATATTTCCAGCTGCAAACAGCAGTTCCAGCCCCTTGCGCCATTCGTCATGAGTCAGCTCAGTTTCCCTGGCGAAGTCATGCAGATGCTTGACCAGTGATTCCAGAACAAAGCGCAGTCTCTCATCGGTGTCATCGCCCATATAGTCGATGAACGATTGAGTAATACTCTCCGTAGTCACAGTGCGCATCGTAAAATTCCTGCCAATAAAGTGCGTTAGAACGCAGTGGTAATCCGGCAGTTCGATTAACCGATCTTGTTAACCTAATATGCCAATGGACAAGCTTGGGAATCGGATCAGTAGAATCAGAACAAGCAGCATGATGCCCGCGAATGGTAAGGCACCCATGAACACATCTTTAAAGGTGATATCCGGGTCGTTGAGGCTGGTTTTGATAACAAAGCACGAGATACCCAATGGAGGCGTCAACAAACCAATTTCAGCACCGATAACGGTAACGATACCAAACCAGACCAGACTCATTCCCATGGACTCCATCAGCGCTATTTGCGATGCTGTTTTAGCAAAAGATGCGGATCTTGCCGTGCAGCTGTTGCTCTCGCACTACCAGGCAACTGGCGTGTTAGTGACGAGTGAGCTTGATCCATAGTCAGCCAACTGACTTACTGGAAAAGTATTGAACCAGAGCGTTAGTATTCACATACGACGTTGAAGCCAGGGTGTAACTCTAGTGTTGCATAAAATTGTGAACCAAGAAGCTTATAGACCAGCATATCAGTACCGGGGGCGGCCCCCGTCGCATGGAGTTTTTCCTGGATTGAGTCGGGCAGCGTAGGCTTAGTCTCTTTAAGCCTAGGCAGCCCCGAGAGATCCAGGAAAAATGAGTACAGTGGGGGCCACACTAGGTAACGCGACTGGTTATCTTGAATTCAGGTTTATCCCACAAACGGTTATTCAAAATATCCGTTAGTATTTCTACCGCTCTCTGCACATCCGCCTCATCAATATAGAGCGGTGTAAAACCAAAGCGCATGATATTGGGCGCGCGGAAATCACCGATCACATCGTGTGCTATGAGTGCTTGCATGACCGCATAGCCGTGCTCGTAGGCAAAAGATACCTGACTACCCCGCTCCTCTGCATTTCTCGGACTTACCAGCGATAACTCAGGGCAATTTACTTCGACACCTGCAATAAATACCTCCTGCAGGTTGATACTGGCTTGACGCAGCTCAAGCATGTCTATGTCATCCCACACCCTCATGGCAGCTTCCAGGGAAGCCAGTTGCAATACTGGGGGTGTGCCGACACGCATTCGTTCGATGGACGGTGCCGGGCGATAGGTCCTCTCGAACGCAAACGGATCATCGTGCCCTAACCAGCCACTCAGTACTGGTGACAGTTCATTGATCAGATCGGGTCGTACATAAATGAACGCAGGTGCACCTGGGCCTCCATTCAGGTATTTGTAGGTACAGCCGACAGCAAATTCACAATGGGACGCGGCAAGATCAATCGGGATTGCACCGGCACTGTGGGCCAGATCCCAGAGCATTACCGCACCCGCATTGTGGGCGCTCTGTGTAATTGACTGCATGTCGTGTACGCGTCCTGTGCGGTAATCCACCTGTGTAATCATGACAACCGCAATGTCGTCAGTTATGGCGTTGTTGATCTCTTCCGGGGCCACAATGCGTAACTCATGCCCTTGAGCCATATGCTGAATAAGCCCTTCAGCCATGTACAGGTCTGACGGGAAATTACCGCTGTCTGAGAGAATCACCTTGCGATCAGGGCGCATCGCCAGCGCTGACGCCAAAGCCTGAAACACTTTGATGGATAGTGTATCGCCCAGTGTGATGCTATCTTGCGGTGCACCAACGAGACGCCCAACCAGATTTCCAACGCGCATTGGCTGTGCCATCCACTCATCCAGATTCCAACCCTTGATAAGATGTTGGCCCCACTGGTCTAGAACCATCAATGACACGGCATTCTCTACACTAGAAGGCAGCGGCCCGAGGGAGTTTCCGTCAAGGTAGATCATGCCTTCGGGCAAGATAAAGCGATCTTTGACCGGTAGTGTTGTAAATTTTGTCGTCATAAGCGGCACAGTAAATCATCTGAACCATTTGCGTACGTTTAAGACTCCGTTCATGGTTCAGCTCTGATCCATATTTTCATGACTTATCAACAGGTGAACAGCATGACCAGAAATCGCTGGGATGACGCATTTGAAAACATGGCTCATATTCCAGATTCGGCTGAGCTGCCCGCCCTATGGGCAGAGCGTGCTGCACGGTATCGCCACGATTGCATAGAAGCAAAAAGAGAACTGGATACGGATACCGCTTACGGAGACCACCCTCGCGAGGTGTTTGATCTGGTATGGCCTGATGCAGCACCAAAAGGCCTGCTGGTGTTTGTCCACGGGGGTTACTGGATCAGGTTGGATAAATCTTATTGGACAGATTTGGCCGAAGGTGCACGTGCGAATGGATGGGTGGTGTGTTTACCCAGCTATACCCTAGCGCCTGAAGCACGTATCAGCGAAATCACGCTACAAGTGGGGAAGGCTATTGGCAAGGCGGCTGCGCTCATACCCGGGCCTGTAAGACTGGCAGGCCATTCAGCTGGGGGCCATCTGGTCAGTCGAATGCTGTGTAGTGACACCGCGCTGCCTGCTAATATCATGGAGCGAATCGAACACACGGTGTCTATCAGTGGCCTGCACGACTTACGCCCGCTGTTAAACGTAGAGATGAACAACTTGCTGAAACTTGATCCTGCAGAGGCGGCTATAGAAAGCGCTGTGCTGCATACGCCTCTCGGTTATCCCAGTATCACGGCGTGGGTGGGTGGCGATGAACGGCCTGAGTTTATCCGTCAGTCGCATCTTCTCAATTTAATGTGGCAAAGTCTTGATGCCAGGATTACGTGTCATGTTGATCTACAACACAATCACTTTACTGTGATTGAGGGCATGAAGAATCCAGACAGCGCAATAACCCGCGAAATACTCAAACCCATTGCTGGCCTATCCGGATAAGTCGAACATCCCCTTGCACAACATCACGCAGCAACTCTGCTAGCTCATAATCGGTGTCAGGGTTGGAATTCCACCGGTTGCTTGACACCAATAATGGTATAACAACGTATACTGATGGAGTTTCAGAGAGGCATCTATGCGCTCTACACAATTTGTAACAAAGCACTTTTTCAGCTGGCTGTACAAAGTGATGTTTGCTGGCTTTCTAACTCTCTCCTGCCCCGCTGCTGCGATGGAGCTGGTCATGATCGAACAGGACGGCTGCCACTTCTGTGCGCTGTTTGATGCCGAAATAGCACCTGCCTACCCCAACACCGCTGAGGGGAAAAAAGCCCCTTTAAGACGAGTGGATCTACACAAAGACTGGCCAGAAGATCTGTCCAACATAAGGATAGAGCCGTTCACCCCCATTTTCGTATTGGTGCATGACAATCAGGAACTGGGACGTTTACACGGATATCCAGGCGATGAACATTTCTGGTTCCTATTGAATCAGATGTTCGAAGCTGCTGAGATTGATCGTTGATACTTGTGTTTTAATTCTATGCACTCAAACCAGACGACATCAATACTGGTCTCCCATGCATCTGACGACGTTGTCCATCAGTGCGGAAGGCAAGAAAGGACTCAACACGGTTGAATCACTGCGTTTTCTGAAATTTGAACCGTTCAAATACACCGCTGACAATACTCACACCGACAATACTCAGCACGGTGCCCGCTATGACCTTCACAGTCAGTGGCTCGTCAAATAGAAACCAGGCCTCAATCGCCACAACCGGGGGTACCAGAAAGAACAAGGCAGACACTCTGCCCGCTTCCCCTACTCTAATGAGCCAGATCAGCAGAAACACAGCACCGATCGACAACACAAATACCAACCAGACTAATACAAGCGACAATGAGGGTGTCCAGTGAATATCATAGGACTCCCAGATCAGCGCCACAGGCAGCAAGAACAGCGCGCTGGCGACGTACTGCGCGATCATGTTGACGTGCAGATCCAGTTTTTGACAATATTTTTTCTGATATAAAGTTCCGAGTGTTATCCCGAATAGCGCCACGATACAGAAACCGATACCGGGCAAGGAGATATCTCCGTCACTCTGACTCCATTCGGCTGTTACCAGCGCTACGCCGGCAAAACCAAGCGCTATCCCGACAATGGTAGACCACGTAATTTTCTCAGACAGCCAGAACGTTGCCAATAACACAGTCAGTACAGGCTGAACACCAACGATAAGTGAAGACAGACCTGCTCCTATGCCTTGGTTGACGCCGGCAAACACACCGCCTAAGTACACTGCCTGTAACAACACACCGGCGATACCGGCATGGCCAATCTGCTTCCAGTCAAGCTTCATGGTCTGAAGCTTTGGGAACACCAAAGCAACAACCAGCAATACGAACGCTGCAAACGCAAAACGGATGGACAGGAAGCTTGCGGGTTCAGCGGTCTCCATACCAAAGCGAGCCATGATGAAGCCTGTGCTCCACAGCAAGACGAACAGAATGGGAATGGTCGATCTGAGAAGCGCTGGCATGCGCAAAGTCTACCGTAGAAATAACCGCAACTTGTTGCTCACATAGTTGATACCGTAGAGAAAACACACTCTCGATCGCCAGGAATAATACGTGAGAAATTTCCCACCCGAACGAATCGTCTGTCTCACTGAAGAGACGGTTGAAACACTCTATTTACTGGGCCAGCAAGATCGCATAGTCGGGGTTTCAGGCTTTGCCGTGCGCCCACCCGGAGTCAGGCGTGAAAAACCTAGAGTGTCAGCCTTCACATCAGCAGATATTCCCAAGATTCTCGCATTGAAGCCTGATCTGGTACTGACATTTTCGGATTTGCAGGCAGATATCGTTGCTGCCCTGCTAAGAGAGGGTATGACAGTGATCGGGTATAACCAGCGTGATCTTGCCGGTATCATGGCGATGATCAGGCAACTGGGCGCACTGGTCGGATGTGCCGAACAGGCAGACCAACTTGCAGCGAGTTATGAACAGCGTCTACAGAGTATTCGTCGCACAGTGGCCGATAAAACTCGCCCTCGCGTATACTTCGAAGAATGGGACGATCCTATGATATCGGGAATCCACTGGGTGTCAGAATTGATCGAGGTGGCCGGTGGCGATGATGTATTTCCTGCCCAGGCTATTGAGTCGAAAGCCAAAGACCGCATCGTTCAATCTACAGACGTCGTCGCCGCCATGCCCGATATTATCATCGCATCCTGGTGTGGCAAGAAGGTTCGCCCCGAGAAGATTGCAGCTCGACCTGGCTGGGACATTATTCCGGCAGTGGCAAGTGGCCGAATCGTGGAAATAAAATCACCACTGATTCTACAGCCTGGCCCGGCAGCCCTGACAGACGGTCTCGATGCTATTCTGGCTGCGCTAAAAACGCTTGACTAAGGACAAACGGCACTGCCTAAAGGTTGTCATCTCCGAGGGGGGCGGGGATCCATCCTGGCATTGACCTGGATTCTCAGCCTTCGCGGGAATGACGTAATTGACTCTATTGGCCTTAATGCGGTGACTTCCGATTAAGGCTGTGCTGTTTTAGGGCATCCTCTATCCTCTGCCTTGCTATATGAATTTAGCCACCAACGTCAGCACATCGTACTGAGCTACGACAGCCCTATCCTGATTGGTCACTGTACAGTCCCACCGTACTTCACCGTACTCATCCGTTTCACGTGGGTTTATTTCCTTGCACGTCAGCGATAATTGCAACGTATCTTCAGGGTATACAGGGCTCATGAATCGCAGGTTGTCCACGCCATAGTTTGCCAGCACAGGACCCGGTGCGGGATCCACAAACAAACCTGCGGCGAACGACACGATAAGATAGCCATGCGCCACTCGACCATCGAAGAATGGATTCGCCTTCGCAGCTTCTTCATGCATGTGTGCATAGAATGTGTCGCCGGTGAATTCGGCAAAGTGTTCAATATCGTCCAGCGTCACTGTGCGACTGGCCGTCACTACCGAGTCCCCGACCTCCAGAGTAGCCAAGGATTTACGGAACGGATGTTCATTATCTACCAGTACAGGGGCTCCAGGCATCCAGCGTCCGGTAATAGCCGTCAACAGTTCTGGCGTACCTTGTACCGCAGAACGCTGCATATAATGCTTGACAGCACGAATGCCGCCAAGCTCTTCGCCACCGCCTGCTCGCCCCGGTCCACCGTGCACCAGCATAGGTAATGGCGATCCATGGCCCGTGGACGATTTTGCACTGAGCCGATTACCCAGCATGATACGACCATGCCACGGGGCAAGCCCCGCCACTACGTCACGGGCAAAGTCATTACTGTCTGTAAATAGCGACGCCACGAGACTCCCGCCACCCAGAGCAGCAAGCTGTATGGCGTCATCAATGGACTCGTAAGGAATGATGGTACTAACGGGGCCGAAAGCCTCAACCGCATGAATCGCCACACAGCTTTTGGGCTGATCGCAATACAGAACGATGGGATTCATGAACGCACCGTTGGTTGCATCGCCTGATTGAATCTGCGGATTGTCAGGATCACCGAACACTATTTCAGCCTCTGCGCCAAGCTCTCTGACACGCTCTCGTACCTCCGTGCGCTGGTCCAGACTGGCCAGTGGGCCCATCCCGATATCGTCGTCAGTGGGGTTGCCCACTGTTGTTGTCGCCAATCGTTCCGACAGTGCGGCTGAGACAGCTTCGGCATGTTGTCGAGGTACAATAACTCGACGAATGGCTGTACATTTCTGACCCGCCTTGGTGGTCATCTCACGCGCTACTTCCCGTACAAACAGCATGAATTCTGGCGTGCCAGGTGTCGCATCGGGCCCTAAAACAGCCGCATTGAGACTGTCGGCTTCCATGGTGAAACGTGTTGAGTTTTCAATGATAGCGGGGTGTACCCGCAGCATTTGCCCGGTAGCAGCAGAGCCTGTGAACGTCACTACATCCTGAGCGGTAACATGATCCAGCAAGTCTGCCGTGGAACCTGATATGAGCTGCAATGCCCCCTCGGGCAAGATACCTGTCTCGATGATGTGACGTACCATCAGCTCCGTCAGATAGGCCGTCTGACTAGCTGGCTTTATGATGGCGGGCATACCCGCCAGTAGTGTCGGAGCCAGTTTCTCCAACATCCCCCAGCACGGGAAATTGAAGGCATTGATGTGTACAGCAACGCCCTGAAGCGGCGTCAGAATATGTTGCGCCGAGAATGTTGAATCTCTCGACAACGGCTCTGTCGCACCATCAACCAACAGACGCGTATTGGGTAACTCACGTCGGCCTTTGGAACCATAAGACAGCAGCGTGGATATACCGCCCTCGATATCGATCCAGCTATCGGTGCGAGTAGCGCCAGTAGCCGCAGAGAGCGCGTAGAACGATTCCTTGTCTGCCATTAGAGCTTGGCCCAGGCTTTTCAACAACAAAGCGCGTTGATGAAAGCTCAAGTCCTGCAGCTGCACGCTGCCACGCTCGCGCCCGTAGCTCAACATATCCTTAAAATTCAGACCGGTTGAGTCGATGAGCGCGACAGGTGCACCGGTTGAGGCGTCCCGTAGAACCTTTGCATCGCCGGTACCATGAATCCATTCACCGTAAGCGTAACTTCCTATCTGGTGTGATGCTGACAGAGTGTTTTTCATGTCTGAAAGGTGTCGTTAACTGTCAGTAGGAAACATTCATTTCAGAGAGCAAAGTGGATACCTCCTTCTCCCACTGCTTCTGAAGTTCTTCGTTGGGCGTATGCCGAAGCCCGAAACGTTGCAGTTGTTCAAACCGTTGTGAATTCAGTTTGCCGCCCTGTTCCAAGTAATTGTCGAGCGACATTCTGTCGTCGTTCGATTCACTCATGGGCGTTTCACTGGTCATAGGTAACAACCACGCTGTCTGATAATGGGTAGCATTGGCAGGTAAGCACATAACCACGATTCACTTCATAGTCTTCGAGAGCGTGATTCTTTTCCATCTCCACTTCACCTTCCAAAACCATGGCTCGGCAAGTAGAGCACACACCAGCTTTACAGGCGTACGGCGCATCCATGTTGGCGCCCAGTGCTGCATCCAGCACTGTCTCCCCCTTCTTGGCCATCGCAATCTCTCGCGTGGTGCCATCTATGGTGATGGTAGCCTTACAGATCGCATCCGTACCCGCATCAGCGGTTGACACACGCTTGCGCGATGCTCTGCCCGGTTGAGAAGAGGCGAACAACTCAAACTTGATCTGATGATCACGAAGCCCGTGATCTCGCAATGACTGTGCTATAGCGAGCATCATCGGTTCCGGCCCGCAAATAAACGCCAGATCCATAGTCGTAATATCCACCCAGCTCTTGAATAACAACGCACATTTGTCAGCATCAATTCGCCCCGAAAACAGATCAATATCCTGCGCTTCGCTATCAAGAATATGCACCACACTCAGCCGCCCCATATAGCGGTTTTTCAGGTCATCGAGCTCTTCACGAAACATGATGGTGTTGGAAGATCGATTACCGTAGACCAACGTCACGTTTGAATGCTGTTCTGCTGCCAGTGTTGTCTTGATGAGACTGAGCACGGGCGTGATGCCACTACCGCCTGCGAAAAACACATAATTGCGTGCCGTACCTGGATCTATAGGTGTATGGAACGCACCCATCGGTGGCATAGCCTCGATCGTCTCGCCCACTGTCAGCGCTTCATTAGCCCACGTGGAAAAGCACCCTCCCTCGACGCGTTTGATACCAACGCGCAGAACACCCTCATGTCGTCCGGCACAAATGGAATAAGAACGACGCAGCTCTTCCCCATCAAACTGTCGACGAAACGTCAGGTATTGTCCTTGTATGAAATCAAAGGCCTGCTCGTCACCGGGTTGAGGGGTGAGTGTAACGACCACAGCATCACGTGTCTCACGGCGCACATCGGACACTTGCAACGGTAGGAAACGAGCCATCAGAGAGCTTCCTTGAAATTCAGTCGACAAGAACAAATCCACAGTCGCTTACGCCACTGCAGACAAGAACAACAGAGTGTCGTACAACGGTCAGATTCAAATGCATTTAAAGTAATCAAACGGTTCCAGACACGCCTTGCACCTATAGGCCGCCTTACAAGGCGTGGAACCAAACTGACTGACGTTCTCAGTATCAGTAGACCGGCATCGCGGGCAACAGACTGTGATTTTTGGACGCCCCAGACCGCAGGCGCCTGTACCTTCCACGGGAGGGGCAATGCCATAGTCAAGTAAATTCTCCCGTCCTCGCTCACTGATCCACGCCGTATTCCATGCCGGTGACAGTTGTCTTTCAAGCCGTATGTTGACGATGCCTTCCTTGCGCAGTTTCGATTCGATATCGTCGTTGATCACAGCCGTTGCCGGACAACCCGAATACGTGGGTGTGACACGGACAATCAGTGTGTCCTGCTCCCAGACAACCTGCCTTATGATGCCCAGATCGACAACAGAGATTACGGGGATCTCGGGATCAGGGACATCGTGCAACCACGTCCAGACTTGCTCAGTCGACGGCCGTGCGTTTGCTGAAGAGGTGTTCATCTACCAGACAGCACCGGGGTAGGCGCGCTGCAGAAACTGCATCTCGGCCAACACGAACCCCAGATGTTCGCTGTGTATGCCGTTCTTGCCACCACGACGCACGAAATCGCTGTCTGGCGTAGTCAGTGTCGCCAGTTTCAACGCGTCGGTCACATGCTCTTTCCATGCACTGGCTATCGACTCGCTTTGCGGCAAAACTCCTTCAGCAACCAATGCAGCATCCAGATCATCAAAGTCGAGCATTTCACCGGTGTAAGACCACAGTTCATCCAGCGATGTTTGCATGCGACGATGGCTCTCCGTACTGCCATCTCCCAGGCGAATGATGAGCTCTGAGCTACGTTCAAGGTGATAGGCCACCTCCTTCACGCTCTTTTCTGCAATCTCAGCTATGCGTTTGTCCGTTGATGTCATCAACCCTTTCAGCATGGGTAGATGCCACGCATCAAACAGGAACTGACGCATCAGTGTCAGGCCAAAATCCTCATTCGGGCGTTCCAGCAACAAGAGATTCCGAAAATCGAACGCGTCTCGCAGGTAAGCCAGATCATCTGCGACGCGACCCTTGCCTTCCACTTCACCGGCAAGGCCTAACCACAATTGTGTCTGCCCGATCAGGTCGAGGGAAATGTTGGATATGGCAATGTCTTCTTCCAGTGCCGGAGCGTGACCACACCATTGCGAATTTCGATGCGCCAGAATCAGGCAGTTGTCACCCATCTGCAGCAGGAATTCAAACAGACCGTTAGCAGGGTTGGCTTTAGCCGCCATTACATATGCCCCACTTCCTCAGGGATATCAAAGAACGTTGGGTGCCTGTATACCTTGGAGCTAGCAGGATCAAACAGTTGTTCTTTATCCAATGGTGAGCTGGCGGCGATTTGTGTGGACTTCACCGCCCAGATGCTCACGCCTTCATTGCGACGCGTGTAGACATCGCGCGCATTGTTGATGGCCATGTCGGCATCTGCCGCGTGCAGACTGCCCACATGTCGATGGCTCATACCGTGTTGGCCGCGGATGAAAATTTCCCACAACGGTAATTCGGGTTTGCGCTTGACCGGATCATCATTGCCGTCCACATCGGGGTAAGGCGATGTATTCACCGAACTCATGCTGCTTCCTCACGGTTATCGCGCTTTTTGGCAGCATTGGCAAGTAAGCCATCGCGGAACCACTCACCGTCATTCCATGCATCGACTCTGGTTTGCAGGCGTTCTTTGTTGCACGGGCCATTACCCGCTAACACGGCGTAGAACTCATCCCAATCCGGTTCAGAGAAATCGTAGCCACCTTTTTCTTCATTCCAGCTCAGGTTTTCGTCCGGCACGGTCAGGCCAAGATACTCGGCTTGCGGCACTGTCTGATCAACAAACTTCTGTCGTAGCTCATCGTTTGTATTGATCTTGATTTTCCACGCCATTGATTGCGCTGAATGAACGGAGTCTTTGTCGGATGGGCCAAACATCATCAACGAGGGATACCAGAAACGATTGAACGCATCCTGTGCCATCCGCTTCTGTGCATCAGACCCCTTGGCCATCTGCATCATGATGTGAAAGCCCTGACGTTGATGAAAGCTCTCTTCCTTGCAGATGCGGACCATGGCGCGAGCGTAAGGACCATAGGACGTTCGCTGTAATGGCACCTGATTCATGATGGCGGCACCATCTACCAGCCAACCCACAGCGCCAATATCTGCCCAGGTCAACGTCGGATAATTGAAGATGGATGAGTACTTGGCTTTGCCCGAATGCAATTGCTCGAACATCTCGTCTCTACTGATCCCTAGCGTTTCAGCAGCACAGTAAAGATAAAGCCCGTGCCCTGCTTCATCCTGAACCTTGGCCAACAGAATGGCCTTGCGCTCAAGGGTGGGCGCACGAGTAATCCAGTTGCTTTCGGGAAGCTGCCCCACCAGCTCCGAATGCGCATGCTGGCTAACTTGTCTGATGAGCGTCTTGCGATAGCCTTCGGGCATCCAGTCCTTAGGCTCGATTTTCTCATCCGCATCAATCCGCACCTGAAACGCACGCTCTTCAGGCGTCATGTCCCCAAGAGTCTTGGCACCCGTTCCATCAGTTTTGACAATTTGTGCGTACACGTATACCTCCAGATACACGCATCCATACGATGCGCAAGGGTTGCCTGTAAATCAGCTTTTCAGAGCTGTTGTTCTATCGGTTGTACCGTTCCTCGACTGAAACTGGACCATTCAACACGAGTGACGTGGGTTGGCGTGTGCTCAGACGATTTTGGCTTGTGTCGCAGCCCGCAGTTCATCGTCGGATACACCCTCAGCACATTCCACAATCTTCAGGCCACCCTCAACAACGTCCAGCACGCCAAGGTTAGTGATGATTCTGTCGACGACCGCCTTACCGGTTAGCGGCAGCGTACATTCTGCGAGCAATTTGCTTTCACCGTGCTTGTTAGTGTGATCCATGACCACGACAACACGCCCGACACCTGCCACCAGATCCATCGCGCCGCCCATACCTTTCACCAGCTTGCCCGGGATCATCCAGTTGGCCAGATCACCGTTTTCCGCCACTTCCATGGCGCCGAGAATAGCCATGGCAATCTTGCCACCGCGAATCATGCCGAAACTCTGTGCGCTGTCGAAATAGGCTGTTTGCGGCAGTTCGGTTATTGTCTGCTTGCCCGCGTTGATCAAGTCTGCATCGATTTCGTCCTCAGTCGGGAACGGTCCCATGCCCAGCATGCCGTTCTCTGACTGAAGTGTGACCTCCACGCCCTCGGGAATGTAGTTGGATACGAGCGTAGGAATACCGATTCCAAGATTCACGTACCAGCCGTTTTGCAGTTCCTGTGCAGCACGCGCAGCCATCTGATTCCGATCCCAAGCCATTATGCTGTCCTCACAGTGCGTTGTTCGATACGTTTTTCATGCTCGCCCTGAATAATTCTATGAACGTAGATGCCCGGTAAATGAATGCTGTCTGGATCCAGCGAACCTGTCGGGACTATCTCCTCTACCTCGACAATACACACCTTGCCGCACATGGCTGCTGGTGGGTTGAAGTTGCGTGCTGTTTTACGAAAGACCAGATTGCCTGTCTCATCAGCTTTCCACGCCTTGACGATGGCAAGATCAGCAAACAGCCCTTCTTCCAGGATGTAAGTCTCACCTCGAAAGTCCTTATGTTCCTTGCCCTCAGCGATGATAGTGCCGACACCCGTTTTGGTGTAGAACCCTGGAATACCGCAACCCGCCGAACGCATGCGTTCAGCCAGTGTGCCTTGGGGATTGAACTCCAGTTCCAGCTCGCCGGACAAGTATTGACGCATGAACTCAGCATTTTCACCCACATAAGATGAGATCATTTTCTTGACCTGCCGGGTATGCAGCAATATGCCAATGCCGAAATCATCCACACCGGCATTGTTGGAGGCGAACGTCAGGTGCTTGGTGCCAGCGTCCTTGATGCCGTTGAGCAGCAGCTCAGGTATGCCACACAGGCCAAACCCTCCAGACGCAATAAGCATCCCGTCTTCCAACACCCCTTCCAGAGCTTCTGCGGCACTGCCATAGACTTTCTTCATGCTGCGACTTTTCTCAATTTGCAAGATGTCTTCGGCCATCGAGCTAACTCAATGGCTACGTGGCATACATACGTTAGCTTGAGGCCTGCTGCAAACTGACACAACAAAGTACTCGGGATATACGCCAGAGAACGCCAGTATAACCGTTCCGAATGCGCTCCGCAGTCTCAAGGCGTCACCCTTTCTGACAAAAATCAGCGATTTTGCATCACTGACAGTCTCCAGTCACGTATTAGCCATACGGGAGTAGCTCTGACGCTCTGAATCCCTTGTGCTGAGTACAGACACTGTTGACGTTGTACCAGCGTAGGGCGCAAGTTGACTCAAAGCCAACAAGAAGCGGACGTTGATACACCCGTTTGCAGAGCCGTCTTGAACACAGCCCACAGTGTCCGTCAGCTCAACTGACCTTTACGTTCGTGTGTCAAGCGCCGTACGATCCGATGGCACAAGCCTTGGCCACTCTGTACAGGTCAACAGACCTCATACCATCACCATGAGCCTGTAAATTCTCGAACTCGACAGACCCATCGAACAACAGCGCTTTGACCCACGGGGCCTAAGCCAACATGTTAGAAGCCTTGGCTGTCTCCTGCACTTCCAGAAGCCACGTATTCGCGGATATTGTTCGTAGGCACAGCAGCAATACGCAACGTCGATTTCAACACATTGACGTTTAGCGAGGGGTGCTAGCCTGAACTATTCATGAAAATGCGTCATTTCATGAACAGTTCAGGCTAGAATTCCGATCGTATGTTTTTGAAAAAAAAAGTGGTGCGTTTGTCCGTGGGAGACAAAGCCTGCACTATAAAGTCTATTTGTTACGCCACGACCCGTGTGTTGTCAGGGTAATTGTACCGATTACCCAAGCACATGGCTGGTGGTACCCTACTGGCAATAGCGTCGATGTTCCTCCTTAACTCCACGGTGATTACTATGCAAAACGTAAAAAACTATGTTCTCGTCATACTGTTCCTATTCAGCTTTCCATTGCAGGCAGACAGCCTACCGAGAGTGACCGGACTCAACCTTACCGGTGACCAACTCAGCTGGGATGCGCAGGCAGGTGCAACGGGCTACAACATTCATCTGGACTACGGATATTTCGACACGATTCGTGGTGGTGAAACATACACAGTCTCACAGCCAGGCCGTTATCACGTTATCTCATTTAACGAGAAAGGCGAGTTTGGTGTCACACGCAACCTCGATGAAAGTGGGCAAAACTTTGATCTGTTTTCAGTAGAGTTTGCGGGTGGAGACGACTCAATCCAATACAATTTCTCTCGCCCTATTCTGTTGGTGTACAACACGTGCAAAGACGTGAACCCGGGCGAATCGTGTATTGCCAACTGTCCCCGAATCTACCAGGATGAGAACACTACCAAGTACTTCAGGAAATATATGACGGGAGGCGCTTGCAGCACGTCGGATATCGTCGAGGCAGATGCCTTCGCCGGTCACGATACCTATAGCTGCACTGTGCCACTGTATTCTGGTGAAGTGGTTGCACAGGCTATCTGCCTGATGGGCAATTAAGCAATTGCTGCTGCAGATGCCCCTCAAGGGTAATCTGCAGCAGCATCGACATCAATGTCCCTCGCGAATCCCGATACTCATATTCTCCACTTCGTAGATCCTTAATTCATCTCGCCACAAGCTGCCTGAGGCTGTCACCACAACCTCACCGCCATAGTCCTCTATCGATACGATCTCCATCACTAGCGTAACCTGTTTGGCAGCAGGTGTTACCTGACCACGGTACGACCAGCTTATCGACTGATCAGGTGTGATGTACTGTACCTGCGGCTGGTGAAAATTGCGGGCTAGTCCTTTAAGTACCATTCCCCGTAACATCAGCTGGAGTAATGCATCCAGCCCCAATGAACCTGGCTGAACAGGATCCTGATAGAAATGGGCTTTGAAGTACCAGGCGTATGGGTCAACGTCCTGATAGCCGCGGATCAGCCCCAGGCCTGCACTTCCACCTGATGGGTCAAAATAATCCACCTGATCAATCATCAACATGCGCCCGTCAGGTAGCGACAGGTGCGCATCCTCTACCGGCCAGTGTGATGCCGGTAATTGGCGAATTGCCGCCTGCGCTTTGTTTGTATCCAGCCCCACCTGTCTATTCAATGCGTCCATGGGGAAGAAACCAAAGCTGGTTTCAAGGCTCATCACTCTAAAGCCCAGACTTGAATCCACCACAACATCAAAATGAACAATGGTCATCGGCCCCATGGTAGAGAAGCGTGTCATCCGAGCCTCAACTCGAATGCTTTGAGCTGTCGCATCAATATTTCTGTTTATCTGACCGTGACCATCCAGATTACGGAAGCACTCACCACCGAGTAGTGCAAACCCACCGTGACTTCCCAGCCAGCCACAAGGCTGCAAGGCAACTTCCAGCAACACCGCGAACGGCATTTGTCCATTGCCTCCATCGGTAAAATACCAATCGTCTGCGATGACATCATATTCTGTAACGACCGTCGCACCTACTTCTGGTGCATCAGGGCGTGTAGATATAGACTGAACACGAGAGATCATGTGGTACGGCGGCTGCGGAAGTCTTGGCGCACGGCCGGCGTTATCCATCGATTGATACATATCACCAAACGCCTGTGATGGTGCCCCATCTCCACAGGCCTTGAGCGCGTGCCAGTCGCCACGAGACTCGTGGTGCGGACCTATCCAGTGGCACATCTGATCCTTTGCTGGCACAGGCCATTGTCGACGCATTCTTATCTTGAAGCTCGGGCAGTAAAACACTTTGAAGCCATCACAGCTTGCGATAAGCGCGGCATGTACTTCAGGTACGTCACCATTCAGGATCTGATCGAGGTGCACCTCGTAGGTCACTATATGTTCTTTATCAGGAATTACCTGACCACGGCACTCGAAACGCGCTGAGGCTCCGGGCACGGGTTCAAATACCCAGCCATCGCGCTGACAACTCAAACCCATAGCCATGGCCAGACACTCCAGTGCCTGTACGGCCGCTTCTGCCATCAAGGTACCCGGCATACACGGATCATTGTGAAAGTGCCCATCGTAGAACCAGGCATCCACTGGCACGGTAGCAACCGCTTGCAGGTAGCCACGACCCCATGCCCCCCCAGCCAGATCAAAATGCGACACTTCATCAAACAAGACAAGCTTGCCCCCAGGAAGTCTGGGTGGATTGGTGTGCGCCGCGCAGTGCTCAAACCCTTCACCAAAACAGGCGAATGCATCACCATCCCGTAAGGCCGCTAGATCGGCAGGTGAGAATGATGTCTTTTTCGACGCGTTAACGGTATCGAATAGCGGTGGATCAGCTGTTACCGGGGGTTCCTTGTCGAGTTGAATCAACACGCCCTTACTGGAGGCTAGCTCGGCATCGGTGAAAAATCCTGCCTGACCATGGCGTACGGAGATCACGAGTCGCCCATCGACACGACAATCGTATTGGAAGAAGAACAATCGAATACCGTTGATCTCCGCGTGCCCGGTAATTTCAATTTGATAGCACAGGGTAGCGCCCACTTCGGGCAAATGCTCATCATGCACCGTCATCTCACACCCGAGCAGACGGTAAACACGCTCATCACGATTCCGAAAATCGGCCCCCATCCAGGCAATCAGCGACAGGTCTGCCTGGCCTGATTCAATTAAAGGACCCAGGCGCACGGCATTGGCATGCAGGTACCATTCATCAGCCTTTATATCTGTTTCAGTCCAGATAGTGCCTGTGGACTCTACGCCCTGTTCGGCGTCGATTCCCACTATACGATCAACCATCAATAAGGGTGGTGCCGGTAGCCGCACTTGTCGCACGAAGTCATCCTGCGCTTTGAATGCCTCACCAAACAACGAGGACATCAGCCCTCGACTGGCTTGCGCTATGGATTTCTGGTTGAAACGTGGTCCGCGCGGGGCGTGCTGTGTGAGTGGAACATTCACAGCGACCGACTTGACCATCAAGGGCTCGTTAGCACTTGGCGCTTCGATTGTATGGTATGAGGGGACAGGCAGATCTGGCGCACAAGGCATGCTTGTGCCCTGAGCTCGCTGTGGCCATTGAGGCATGTCATAACGTGTCATGATGTGGATATCCGATGAGCGCGCGTTACGCACAGTCCAGGGGTGATGGTGCAGTTGGTCGAGGGCAGATGCCAGCACGCTCATGTCGGGATCGTGCCCGTCTGCGTAGAGGGCTGCCAGCAATTGTGCTATCTGACGAGCGTCTGACTGATCGATTCGGTCAGCTGCCAGTGCCCGGTGCGGGCGTACGCCGAGTATCTTGCCAACACTGGATGTCAGTGTATCTCGCGGACCCATCTCGACAAACGTTCGCACACCATCTGCATAGGCCTGTTCAACAATCTTGCGAAAATCGATTGTCTGCAAGGCTTGTAGCGTAAGCTGATTTGCAATGTTCTGTTTTGTAGGCTCGTAGCTTTTGTGTTCACCGTGGCTGTATATACGAACATCCGTGTTTGTCGATGTGGGACGTGTATGAAGGTGACGCCAAGTCTCTGCATAAGGTTGTAGCGTGGGGGTATGAACAATCAGATGCTGACTCATCATCACGCCACGACCTTTAGCCAGGCGCCTGACAAGCGCAGTACATTCTTCAACGGGACCACCGATAATGCAATCCTCGTCTGAATAGATGATAGTGATATCGGTTCGAGAAAAAGCTTTCAGCGCGTGTTTCACTGCCACCACATCTGAGTAGATACGCCAGTTCGTCCACTCAACCGAGCCATCGACGTTCCAGGCATCATTGGCGCATTGGAACTCTCCTCCCAGTTGTTGCTCGTACATGCCGATAATGGCACTGTCATCCAGCAAACCTGATGTGTCGTCCCAAAGACCAAAGGCGTACAGCGCATTGGTCTCGCCCAGCGAAAGCCCGATAACAGCATGGGGCGATACATTGAATACATCCCGTAGTAACAAGGTGTGCGCCTGACTGACAAGCGTCACTGCACACAACTCCTCATAGCCCGTGTGACTGGCTTGCGACAACAGATGAGACACGCCTGCCAGCGATGGGAACGCGGTAACCAATCGGTCAGCCAGGTGCGGAAATGCCATCAGCAGTCCTCGCCCCATGCGAGGATATGCCGCTGCTGAACCGGTGTACACAAAAGCCATTTCACCACTGGGAGATCCGCTACCAGTATAGACTCCGTTCAATCCACAACCAATCTGAGCCAGAGCGTTCTCACATGCCACATCGCGACCATCAGCAACTGAGTTGGGTGGCTGTTGTACGATTTCAGTATCACTAGCCGCAGATAACGAACTGTCAGACAACATGGCGAGTACCTGCTCCAGACGTTCATCAAGCTGCGCCTGGCTATCGGCAACGATCGCAACCCGTCGGTGCCCTGTCCCGCCTACGGTGCGTTGCCTTATACACGTACACAGCAGTTCTACTGAATCAGCACTGGCATAATACAAGTACGGTGAAGGCCTGAGAAGATCCGGTGTGGCAACTGCCTGTGCAAGCTCAACAGTCCATGGGCGCACCGTGGCACAGCTGTACGAGTTCAAAGCTGGTGCAGTAAATTGTAGTGGGTAGGGCTCACCTGTTTTCAAGTAAGGCTCGGTGATCTGGCTAACGACCTGCTGACCACGATTGGCCAAGGCGGTTGCTATCACCATCGAGAACAACGTGTCAGCTATGGGCGCAGATCCATACACCTTTTCTATCAAGGTCTGACACGGCACCGACGTAGCCTGGGTGCCGCCATCGTCCGGCTGGCCTATACCACCCAGCACAGTGACGCCCAGTGCTTTCGCGGTGGATTCACGCATTAGTAGCACCGCACAAGCTTTGTCGGTGTAGCGAGGCATCTTCTTATCTACCCCGTCGGGAGCGAACTGACCGCTCGTCTGTGCTGTCAAAGCTGCACTACGGACCGGTTCGCTGGCAAAATCAGCAGCGGTAATCACAGCCAGATCAAGATCGTGTGCGTTCAGAGCATCACACCCTAGTTGCAACGCCATAACATCTGAAAACTCCTCGGCAGAAACACTGTACCCCTGCGCACGAAAGTCGTAGGCTGCATTGATTCTGTTAGCTGGCATGTTGGGCATGGCACCGAGCACATCAGCTGCCGTCATGGGCAAGACAACACGCTCTTTCAATTCGTTTACGGCGGCAGTATCGACATCACTCGCAAAATAGTCTGGCAGACGCTCACGTAGTAGCCAGCGACACGCGTCCGATGCACACCCCATACCCGTGAATACGCCTATACGGTTGGTCTCAAGCATCGCTTTGTCTGTGCCGTTGGCGTCTGCCAGCAATTGATCGATACCCAGTTGCTGCAAGGCATCGTCGACCACTGCAAGCAGTGCTAACTGCTGGGGTTCAATATGTTGAAAATCGGCGGGGGGTGTACGCAGAGATAGCGGATCAAGCGTTATGGTTGTACAAACATCAGACACGGAGTCAGGCGAGCACATCAGACGACGCACAATACGATCCGTACCGCGATCGTTACCCGCCAATGCTCCTGTAGCACATATAACCAATCGATCAGCTGAATTATCGGGGTCGAGGGTGTCACCCGGGATAAGGGTGTCACCTGGATGTGTTGTGCAGCACAATGTTCGCGCTTGATCCTTTGTCTTCGTCAGTGTCTCTGTTTTTACCTTTGCCTGTGTGTTTATACGTACCTTTTTTCGTACTTTTGTTTGTGTATCGGCTTGTACCTTTGCTTGAGTTTTTGCTTGAGCCCGCACGCGAGAAGCTGACGAGTACTCTTCCAGAATCAGATGCGCGTTGTTACCACCAAAGCCAAAATTGCTGATAGCCGCACGTCTTATCTTGTGGGTAGACCACGGCTCGCATTGCCTCTGTGGAAACAGGCATGAACCTTCAAAGCTTGTGTTCAGTGCTCCGTCAATACGGGTTGGCGGCAGCGTGTCATGTTCCAGCGCTGACGTCAGCTTGAGCAAACTGGCAAGCCCTGCAACGGTGATCAGATGTCCGGTGTTGGATTTCACCGAGCCTACCGGCAACGGCGAACACTGCGAGTAAAACGCAGCAGCTGAACGTATCTCCAAAGAATCACCCACCGGCGTACCGGTAGCATGACACTCAAGGTAGTCGATCGTATCGGGAGTGACGTCGCACTGCGCATAGGCGTTTTTCATCGCTTCCAGCTGCCCTTCAGAATCGGGTACCAGACATCCGCCACGACGCCCGTCATTGGACAATCCCACGGCGCGTATCACACCAAACACAGGTTCATCAACCCCCACATCACGCAGGCGTTTCAACACGACTGCAGCAGCACCCTGGGCAGGCACAAGGCCATCAGCCGATGCGGCGAAAGGCTGTGATTGACGCGTAGGACTCAGTGCCTGGAGTGCACTAAAGCCGTGTTGTAACATAACGTCGTGCGCTGCGTTAACCGCGCCCACCACGGCCACATCAAGTGTTCTTTGTTGCAGTTTTCGACAGGCAATATGCAACGCATAGAGCGATGATGCGCAAGCTGCATCCAGAGAGAACGCATCACCGGTAGCACCCAGAGCGCGCGCTATCAGCTGAGCGGGTAAACCGGAGTTAAACGAATTTATGGGTGATAGTTCTGTGGTACCTTTAAGCCAATGCTCGCAGGCATAGTCCACCTTGCCCAGTGTGGGATACGATAGATTGGCCAGTACAACCCCTGTTCGATGGCGCTCTGCAGTAGGCGAACCAGCCTCCAACCAGGCATTCATCACTGCCTGTAATGGCCACTGCACCACGGCATCCAGCGTTGCCGCATCAATTTCTCCCAACGCATAGCGTTCAGGCTCAAATACCTGATCAAAACCTTGAATATAAGCACTGTCACGCGAACCTGTTTGTCGCGCTGCCGCGGTGTGATGAACGGGTAAGTCTGTACGTCTGCTCAGTAGGTTCTGGCCACTAATGACTGCTTGCCATAACGCCTCGGGCGTCAGGCAACCGGGAAGTACACAACCGCGCCCGACAATGGCAATGGGTTCAGCAGCATTCATTATCAGCTTGCGCTGTTGCTGACTGCTTCGTCGGCCCATGCATCACCCACCAGTAATTCTGTGCCGTGACGATCCCCCGTCAGCATTACATCAGCGAACAACGCCGCGCCTGCCTGCATGGATATAAGCCCTATTCCACGTTCCTTGAAGTATCGGGCCAGGGTCTGGTCAACCATGCCACTGTCCCAGGGGCCCCAGTTAAACGACTTTACAGTTGCTTGTGGACAGCGTCGTTTTAACGATTGCGCCACGCGGTTCAACACCTCGTTAGCCATTGCATAATCGGCCTGTCCAGTATTGCCATAAAACGCCGCTGCCGATGAAAAAAGCGCTGCGTGCGATAGCTGTGTATCCGCCAACGCCGTGAGTAGATTCTGCAAACCCATCACTTTGGTGTCGAATACTCGATCAAACTGGGCCTTGGTCTTGTCGACAATCAGGCTGTCGGCCAATACGCCTGCACCGTGTACCAGAGCGCTGATCTGGCCAAGTTCTTTGTGTATCAGTGCAATGACAGCCTGTACCTGTTGACGGCTGGCGATATCGCAAGGGTAGTACTTTGCAACGACACCGGCAGCTTTCAACCGCTGTAGTGCTTCTCGGATTTCCTGCCCCGCCAGTGCTTGCCGTGCGCCGCGTTCGATAACACTCGGCACTGGGCGCTCACCGGCCGCCACCGCTTTAAGCGCAAGCTGGCGCCTGAGCTGTTTTATATCACTCGTCTTCTCAATGTTCTCTGGCCATTCAGCAGGCAATGAGCGTCCCAACAACGCGAATCGTGCTGGAGATCGTAGTGCAAGCGCCTCAATACACGCAGCGGTTACACCACGAGCACCGCCGGATACCAGCCACACATCAGAGGGCGCTGTGGGTGTCGTCACTGCTCCGTTGACAGACTGAGACAGTGCTTCTCCTGGTTGCAGAGCGTACACCCGTCCAGACAGGTCGATACCCACCTGCGGCAAGCCCGTTGCTAACGCCGTTAGCAGACGTTGAGCAGTACCCGCCAGGTCAGCAGCATCAACGGCTATGTCAACACATCGAATCTGCATCTCAGGCCATTCGCGTGCTGCCGTTCTGGCCAATGCTGCCATCCCGCCACACCAACCCCGAGAAGGGCCTCCGTTAAAATTCCCTCCGGTATCCTGCAACAAAATCAGTGATTTTCCGCCTGAGCGATGAAAATCACGCGCTTGTGTAAGCGCCAGCCAATGAACATCCCGGTCATTGCTGTTGCCTAGCGCGGCTGTTACCACTAACTCTTGCGTTACCGTGTCGGGGTTATCAGTGATCTGCACATCACGCCCACTAACACGTAGTGCCATGGCCACGGACGCCGCCAAGACAGGATGCTGACCTGTGATGGCAATGCGTGTGAACACTGAAGGCTGCCTGCGCGAGTGGCCCTGCTGTTCACACAACACAATCTCACGAGCAGCCGCTGGTAAAACTGCATCAGCCTTGTCGCGCGGCGATTCAAAAGGGTTGGTCAGGGGACGGGCCGGACCGTCAAGACGTCCGTCGTCCCCTAGCCGAAAAAATCCGCAATTTGCCTGATCGTTCTGAGTTGTCCCATATCGGCAGAGCCCACATCCTTGATGGCCGGCACTTGTAACCGCAGTGCCGATAACACTTCCACTTGTTTGATGGAATCTATGCCCAGTTCGCCACTGAGGTCCATATCATCCTCGATCATTTCAACCGGGTAGCCGGTTTTCTCAGCGATTAGTTCACGCACAAGATCCGTGCTGATTCTGGGCTCTGCAGAAGGCGGTGCAGTGGCACCATTTGTTGCAGGCGTGGGTGCTTGTGTGGATGCTGGTGCTTGCGTGGGCGTTTGAGAGTGACCAGACGTCGGGGCAGATGTCATTACACTGGTACCAGATGACGCTGGTTCAGCTGTGGGTGTGGGCACACGTGCTGACTGCACCACCGGGGCGGCCGACCCATTGGAGCGCGATGCACCGTTTAATGGGCTGTGGCCATTGAGTGACGTCGGTGCAGCCGATGCAGGTGTATCAGACATCGTGCTTGCCGCAGCAGGCTGTTGGTAGATGCCATTGTCATAGCCCTGCGTGATATGTCTCGTTGTTGCGATCGGCTCTACCGAGTAGTTCAAAGCGGACCCTTCAACACCGCCTATCATTTCAGCTGCCATACTCAGGTACGTTTGATGAGCCGAGGTCATGGCAGCCATGTATTCGGCATGCCTTGCTGACACTTCGCTGCACAGCGCACCACGCAACGTACTGGATACTGGGGTACTTGCAACGCCGCCGCTATCCAAGGCACCGTTAGGTTGGGTTGCTGCTGAAGTGAACTGAGGCTGTGCGCTTTGCCCCGTTCCATTTGGACCTGATGAGTGATCTTGCTTTGCCATAGATGATTGTGCCGCAGATGAAAGTTGATGTGATGATTTGTGAGCCGCAGATACCTTGTTCAGGATCTGCATTGAATTGTTTTTGTATTGAGTCCGCGCAACACGCGCTGCTTGTGCCGCATGAGCGTATAGAGGCGCTGTTTCTGCCGCTTGCGCAGAGGTCTTTTCGGGATCAGTTACTCGTGCTGAGTTCGCTTTCTTGCCGGACGAGGCTTGCACGGTCTGAGTCTCTTCAGGGACGGCTGCAGTGTCTGCCGGTGTAGTAGCCGTTGCTGATCGGCCAGCTTGCAGGGTCTGAGTCAACGGGGTGGTCTTTGCCGACGCCCCCTTCGGCCTAGTGGGGTTTCGCACCGATGCTTTAGCATCTTGTGGTGGGTACGGTTTCTGATAGTTACTACCGAGTATCTCTACCGAATGCTTGCCCGGTTTTTTTCGCATCAATGGAGCCGGTAAACCGGCATACAGATTATCTATATCGACCGCTACGCCTGATGTTGCCAATTGGCCAATAGCGCATAACAGGGATGTTGTGCCATTGCCGTGCTTATTGTCCAAGGCAATGGCTGTTACCCGATTGGATGGAAAGGTTTTACGCACCAGATTCGTCAGTACAGAACCTGGGCCGACTTCCAGAAACAGAGTGGCGCCCGCTGCGTACATGGACAACAACGACTGCCTGAATAAAACGGGCTTGCCTATCTGTTCACTGAGCACCTTGACCAGAGCGTTCTTGTCAGATGGGTAGGTGCTGGCAGTGCTGTTTGCATAGACAGCTGTGGTCGGTACACCGAGTGCTTGCAGCACAAGCTTCTGCGCAAAAGGCTGTACCGCCGGAGCCACCTGTGGCGAGTGAAAAGCAGCAGCCACCGGTAAGAATTGAGTCTGGATGCCTCTTGTTGATAACCTACTTGCGGCCTGTTCAAGTCGCGCTTTGTTACCAGACAATACAACCTGCTCTGTCGCATTGTCGTTTGCCAGTGTAATGCCGTCACCAATCCCCGCAAGCAGATCATTAACAGTGAAAGAAGAGGCCTGAACGGCAAGCATACTGCCTGTTGAATCGGCGGCGGCGAGGCTCATGGCATCGGCTCGATCACACGCAATGGTCAATGCCGTCGGCGCATCAAACACGCCCGCGTTGTGAAGCGCCATCACTTCTCCAAAACTGTGCCCGGCCTGCATGTCTGCACGGATACCCAGCTGCTTGATCAGCGCCAACTGGGAAAGGGCCATAGCTGCAATAGCAGGTTGAGCGTGCCGCATATCCGTTAACCGGCTGTTGGCAGCTTGGGTGGATTCGGGTGTGAACGATGTGGGGGGGAACGCCAGATCGTGCAATTTCAAACCGGCTGTTGCCGGAACATCGCAAGCCGAGTCCCATACCGCCCTTGCCTGCGGAAACGCCATGGCGATATCGGCACCCATTCCGACATACTGACTACCCTGACCGGAGAACAGTAGCGCAAGTTTGCCAGGCCGAGCCTTGCCAGAGCAATAGTGGATGTGACGATCTGACGGTAAGACTGCATTAGCTGACTGACCCATCACAGCCACCAACTTTGCGCATAGTTTAACGAGATGCTCTGGCGTTTCGGCCACAATAGCAGCGCGATGTTCATGATCGCTATTGAAGCTGTGCCAGCTTGCCGTAGCGATACGAGCTAAATCATCTTCATGCTTCACCTCACGGGTCAAAGCATTAACCTGTTCACCCAGGTCGGCTTGGGTGGAGGCCGAAAGCAGGAACAGCTCGGCCGGCATGACACGCGTAGGCTGCACAGCATTCTTGCCAGTGTATTCCTCAAGCGTTACATGAAAGTTGCTGCCCCCGAATCCGAAAGAGCTTACGGATGCTCTACGGGGATGTGCGCCGCCACGAATCCAGGGTCGGGCTTTAATACTCAGATAGAACGGCGTGTCTTGACACAAAGCGTCAGCCGGCTGTCGGACCTTGATCGTAGGCGGCAGAATTTTACGGCTCAAACCGCCAATGACCTTGAGCAGACCGGCTGCTCCGGCAGCTGCCTTGGTATGCCCAATCTGTGCCTTTACTGACCCTAGCGCACACCAAGGGGAAGCAGCCTGGCTTTCGGGATCAAACACGCTATGCAATGCTTCAATCTCTGTCCTGTCGCCTGCCACCGTACCGGTGCCGTGTGCTTCCACGAGCTCAACTGTGGCAGGTGAGTAGCCGGCTTTTCGGTAAGCGCGGGTCAGCGTTCTTTCCTGACCACTGGCTAGTGGTGCGTATACGGCTGTCGAGCGTCCATCTGATCCACCACCAAGCCCTGTCACGATGGCGTGAATTCGATTGCCGTCACGCTCAGCATCCGACAAGCGGCGCAAGGCCAGCATGCCGACGCCCTCACCCAGCATCGTGCCATCTGCATCGGCCGACAAGGGGCGGCAATCACCCGTTGGCGACAATGCAGGCGTTTTTGAAAAACACATGTACATGAAGATATCGTTCAGGGCATCGACCCCACCCGTCAGCACGAGATCGGAATCCCCCGATTGGAGCTCGTGCAAGGCGATCTGCATGGCAGACAGGCTTGATGCGCACGCAGCATCGGTCACGTAATTGCTACCACCGAAATCCAGTCGATTGGCAATGCGCCCGGCCACCACATTTCCCAGCAAGCCTGGAAACGTGGTTTCACGCCATTCCACAAAATTCGAGCTTATGCGATCAGCGATATCCTGAGCTTGAACCTCATCCAATCCCGCCTCGCGCATGCCTTTAATCCAGGCCGGACGCTGCAAGCGCCCCATCATCTGCCCTACCAGTTCAGTCGTGGCAGCGACCCCTAGAATGACACTGGCGCGTGACTTGTCCAGCGGACCTGCAATTTCACGCTCGATATCATCCAGCACGCTTCGCGCGGCGACGAGTGCCAGCAATTGAGCGGTGTCTGTAGTGGAAAGCGCATTGGGAGGCACCCCGAACAAGAGCGGATCAAATGACGTTGCAGGGATAAACGCACCACGCGAACCGTAGGTTCGATCTGGCGTGGCTGGATTACTGTCGTAGTAATCGTCTGTTAGCCAATGAGTGCCAGGCACAGACGTGAACGTGTCCACGCCCTCAACGATATCGCGCCAGAATCCTGTTGTGTCGCCCCGGCCCGGAAATATCGAGCCAATAGCCACTACAGCAATAGGCTCCGCCTTGCTATTCGGGTATTGATTGTTGGTCACGCGATTGACAGCTCACACCACTTGTTCACTCAAACCATTGAGGAGTGTAACGGAACGCGCCCGCAGGCAGTGCAACTCCGCAGGATCGAAGTTGCCCGGCCCGGGTGATCTGCGCTGCCCCTTCAAGAAGATTCCAGGCAATCTGTTTTATTGTTCGGTTCTCCAACGCCTCCAGGCACGTGCCTTGGGCCCACACATTGAACGCTCCCATGGCCGGGCCGCACCAGATCTGGTAATCGGCCTGCCGGTCGAATTGCCCATCGCGAGCCCACTGAGAGGCCATGAAGAGGTAACGACGGCAAAGCAGAGCGAAACGGTAATTACCGTCAGTGTCGGCAGCGTCCATTGAATCAGGATTTTTGTGCTTGAGATATTCGCTTGTATCAGCCCATGCCGACTCGAGCGTTTGCCCCAGACGCGTTTCTAACCACTGGCGGTCATCTGCCGACAGATTGTCTGGCGTAGCACCGGATCTGTACAGCGCATGAAGTCTTTGTGCGTATAGCCCAAAAAGTGTTCCACGTTTGAGCACCTGCACATCCACACCTTGTTCGAACATGTCCGCTGCCGGGGCCATCATCACATCGGCAGCCCCCGCCCTGGCAAGCATCTGGCGAGCTGTAGTGGAAAGCCCAGACTCAACGGCAGGCTGATTGACAGACCCGCTCAGTACATACGCAGCACCCATCTGAAAGGCTCCTGCCACAGCCTGAGGGGTGGCGATACCCCCTGCCAGCCCTATGCGTATGGCACGTTCATCAAACCCGAACTGAGCAGCAATCCTGCCAGCGGTCTCTAGCAATGAACTCAACAGAACAGCAGCAGGGCGGTTATCAGTGTGGCCTCCAGAGTCCGATTCTGCCGTAATATCGGCTGCAACAGGCACACAAGTGGCCAGTTCAGCCTGCTCAGCGCTGATAGCACCGCTAGCCACTAGTTCACGCAGCATGCCTTCCGGTGCGGGGGCCATGAATTTCTCGGCAACTTCTACTCGCGATACTTTCGCGAACACATGCGTGTCTCTTTCAACACGGTCACCAGTGCGCCGTAAACCTGACGCGCTGTAGCGCACTATTTCAGGCGACAACTGCATGAAGGCTGACGCCGAGACACGTTTTACCCCCGTTTCCAGAAACAGATCCACTACGGCGCGTTCCAGACCGGGTTGTTGCGGCGAATGGATCAGATTGGCTCCCCACGACGCATCGGCTGACGACAGATCAGCCTTGATACTGGCAATGCCATCGCGTACCGCTTGCAATGGCAGTCCGGCGCTCCCGTAGAAGCCGAGTAAACCAGCCCTGGCAGCAGCAACAACCATATCAGGCGTAGCAATACCTCGAGCCATCTCGCCCACCACATACGGGAACCGCGTGTGATGCACCTCAGTAAACCCTCGATCACCCAACCACTCAGGATAGACGGGTGGAAGACGAAAACAGGTGTCCGGATTCAGTGCCGCAGCTGTCTGCGCATTCACCACCACATGCCCCTTGACGGGGCTGCAATCCACATATGCGCACACACGCGGCGAGCAAATGGCAACGGCTAGCGGCTCATCGCTGACAGGTAAAATCGTGCGCACTGTCGCTATTTCAGGTTCTACCGAGTCTGTCACTCTCATATCGGACGCAACGTTGGCGTGGCAAATAACGACATTGTATAGACAGAACAGCTGGGTGCCACGCTACTGGCGCAATCAATAACCAAGACAACATCTACGGTCTGGCAATAGTGATCTTTCACGCGTGAGCGGTAAGGCAATTCCTGTATTTCAGGCAGCTAGCCGTTTACAGCAATCTTGTCTGGTGAAATATTACACGACCGGTGTCGGTAACTTTGCGCCTCGTCGGCGCGCACTGCGAAGCACGAACAGATTACCCGTCAAGGCCAGTGCAACCCCGGCGATTGCCAGCGGCGTCCAGACATAGCCCTCCAGAAACGTAGATAGCAGCAGCGCGAAAACAGGAAACATCACGGTGGCGTACGCCGCACGCCCTGCTCCAATACGTGATACCAGATTAAGGTAAGCCCAGAATGCCAGAACCGTCGATATGAGGATCAAGTAGGCCAGCGACGCCGTATACGAAGGCGATGTATCGATAATGAAGGGAAAGCCGGCTGCAATGGAAATCACCGCACTCCAGAGCGCGCCATACGCCATGCCCCAGGCCGACGCTGACATCACAGGCACCGCGTATGACTTCAGAGACTGGCTGATCTGGTTACCAATACAGAAACACAGTGTGCCCCCGATACAGAGCGCCAGGCCCAGCAAACCGGCTTTGCTATCGCGTAGCTCTGGCAGATACAGCAGGAAAATTCCCAGCACACCCAGACAGGCTCCGAACCATCGCCGGGGGCCTGCTACATCACCGCGCAGAGCACTAATTAATAGATTGACCACTGAGGCGAGCGAAAACACAACCGCCAGTAAACCGGAAACCAGCAGGGTGGATGCGTAATAGAAGAAGATGAAATTCGTGGAAAAGATCAACACGCCCATAGCTGCAAAAGCCACATGAGCGCGCAAACCGAACCTGAGTCGTCCTTTCGAAAGCGCAACAATCGCAAACATCAGTATTGAGGCGAGTACAAAACGCCAGCACGTAGATACTGGAGGCGCTACGACAGATGCGGTGTTTACCTTCAGCGCATACCAGGAGGCCGACCACGAAAATACCGTGATGGCATAAAGCATCAAATCCCGCTTCGTGAAAGGCGCTTCGTCGCTTACTACGGTGGTATTGCTAGCCATCTAATTCACTAATACTCGCAAGTGAGATTCATCAACAGTGTCTGGATTCGTTCATTGAGCTAAAACACGCAGATCTCACGGGAAGGTGGGAGTATAGGGTTTTGTGTCCAACATAGGCTCTATATCGGCTGCTTATTGCCATCGGTGGTTTTTGTGAATACCTGTGGTGTGTTGAAACTCAACTGTGCGTTACTTTTACCCGCAGCTCGGTTAAGATCCCGTCGCTAACAGAGCTATCGTCTGCCACCTGCCTGCTGATTTCCTTTTGTCCGGTTTTTTCAGTACTCACCCCCTTGATGAGGTTTGATCAGATGTCAGTCAAGAAGATATATCACGATATACCGGGCACGATTGTCTTTGACAGCGACATGGCGACCCAAGGCTATCACCTGAATCAATTCTGCATCAGCCTTCGTCAGTCACCGAATCGCGAAGCCTTCAAGGCAGACCCGGAAGGCTACATCAATCAATTTCCGATGACGGCTGCACAGCGCGAAGCTGCCTTGAACCAGCAATGGAATCGCCTGTTGGAACTGGGCGGTAATATTTATTACACCTCAAAACTTGCGGCTTCTCACGGCATTGATTTTCAGCAACTGGCTGGTCTGATGACGGGCATGGGTGCCAACTATCGCGACATGATGGTGGCGGGAGGTCGCAGCATAGACGGCAACCGCTACAAATCGGAATGGGAAGATAAATGATGGCGTACATTTCTTCGGGTGTTGCGTGTTCACACGTCCCTGCGCTGGGGGTGGCTTCGGATAGCGGTATCTCCAATGATGACTACTACGGCCCTATTTTCAAGGGATTCGAATTTTCAAAAAAATGGATCGCCGAGGAAAAACCCGATGTCATCTTTCTGGTTTACAACGATCACTGCACCGCCTTTGATGCTCGCATAATCCCCACATTCGCGCTGGGCTGCGCAAGCGAGTACACACCGGCTGATGAAGGCTGGGGCCCACGTCCCGTTCCAGTGGTCAAAGGGCATCGGGAGTTGTCTGCACATATCGCTCAGTCACTGGTTCTTGACGCCTTCGACATGACCATCATGAACGAGATGGAGGTTGATCATGGCCTCACCGTGCCATTGACAATGATGTTTGGCCAGCCCGAAGAATGGCCCTGCCCGGTTGTGCCACTGGCGGTCAACGTCGTGCAATACCCGGCGCCACTGGGCAGTCGTTGTTATGCACTGGGCAAGGCTATTCGCACGGCCATCGAGTCATTTCCCGATGATTTGAAAGTATGCGTGTTCGGCACGGGCGGCATGAGCCATCAGTTGCAGCACGAACGCGCCGGACTCATTAATTCAGCCTGGGACGATAGGTTCATGAACCTGCTAGTCAATGACCCAGAGACAGGGTCAACTATTGAACATATAGAATACCTGCGCGAGGCTGGCTCTGAAGGCATCGAACTTGTCATGTGGTATGTCATGCGCGGCGCACTCAACGAGAACGTGGAAGAAATTTACAGGTTCTATCATGTGCCTGCGTCCAACACCGCCGTCGGGCACTTGATTCTGGAGAACCGATAGCATGGTCAAGATTGGCGTAGCAGGCGCCTACGGTGCATTTGGGATAAAGCATCTGGATGCGCTGGCGAACATCAGTGATGTAGAGGTTACCGCGGTGTTTGGCCCCAACAAGGACAAGGTCTCTACACTGGCAACGGAGCGCAACATCCCAGTCGCCTGTTCCGAATTCTCCGACTTCCTGAATCAGAATATTGATGCGGTCATCTTGTCCACGCCAACCCAATTACATTGCCAACAATCCGTGCAAGCCATGCGCTCTGGCAAGCATACGTTTTGTGAAATACCTATGGCCGATAGTCTGGCAGATGCACGAAAAATGGATGCCGCACAAAAAGCCACGGGCATGATCGGCATGGTAGGACACGTAAGACGCTTCAATCCTTCTCATCAATGGATCAAACAACGCATCGACGCCGGTGAATTCACTATCCAGCAGCTGGATGCACAAACGTATTTCTTTAGACGCACTAACACCAACGCTAAAGGTGAAGCGCGTAGCTGGACCGATCATCTGCTGTGGCATCACGCCTGTCATACCATCGATCTGTTCCTGTACCAGACCGGCGAAGTGCCCTGTGAGGTTTTCGGCTTGCAAGGCCCCGCTCATCCGGAGCTGGGCATTGCCATGGACATGACCATCGGGCTTAAAACACCGTCGGGCAAGCTTTGCACACTGTCATTGTCGTTTAACAACGACGGGCCATTGGGTTCATTCTTTCGCTACATCGGTGATACCGGCACATACGTCGCCAACTATGACGACTTATTCGATGGACAACAAAATCCCATTGACTTGTCGGATGTTGCTGTATCGAACAACGGTATTGAGCTGATCGATCGCGAATTCATAGCCGCAATTCAGGAAAAACGCGAGCCAAATTCCAGCTTTGCACAAGGCCTTGCTGTCATGCAGGTGATGCAACGACTGGAAGATCAGATGGGTGTTCTGAAGGGTTGACGTTCGCTATTGCCGCCCAGCCCTGTTCTGCGATTCACTGACGACGGCTTCATGCCTTTAGCGTTCCGAGTGAATTGATTGCCGCGAGTGGCCGGCAGGTTCTCAGTGACCGATTGCATGCAGGTCGTTTCGGCAAGCGATCATTGCGGTTGCCTCTCCCTGACTTGTTGCCAACCTGACAATGCCAATTAACGCTCGCAGCCTTGCCCAATTGACATTACGGCACGACACACACAATCTCTGGCCGGACTTTATGAAAAAATGTGTCTGGGCTCCAACACCCAAGCACGTCGTAATCTTCATTTCAGTCAAACTAGCTTGAGCGTGGAGGCAGCCTTGGCTGGACAGGGAGTCGCCGTGCAGCATATTCAAATTAACAAGATGGTAGGCTGCGCACTTCGCGCCAAGCTCGACAAAGGAGCCCTTGATTGACGACGTTGCCAGACTTCAGACTCGAAACGCACTTCTCACAGTGGGAGTTCAAGGCGCGCTATCACATGACTGCTTCGGATGCCGAGAGTATGTCTATGCGAGAGCTGTTGGCCGTGGCAACGCCTGAAGAGCGCGAAGAGTTTGAGGGGCTGTGGCTTGGTTACACGGAAACATTCGGTGCATCGGATCTTCGAGAGGCAATTGCCAGCACTTATCAACAGCGTTGTGCCGCAGATGTAATCTGTTTTGCTGGCGCCAGCGAAGGAATCTTCGCCGCAAACGCCGTGCTGCTCGACAGGGACAGTCATGCAATTGTTGTAACACCCAATTATCAGTCTCACGAAACCCTGCCAGCTGCGACTTGCGAAGTCACGGGCGTTCCGTTGGAACCGGACGATAATTGGTCTCTGGACATCGACCGCGTGGAAGTTGCCATCAGACCCAATACCAAACTGGTTACGATTAATTTTCCGCACAACCCAACGGGTGCGATCCTCGCGACCGATCGTTATAAGGCGCTTGTTGAGTTGTGCCGAAAACAGGGTATTTACATCCTGCACGACGAAATCTTCAACGGCCTGGGTACCACCGGTACAAAGCACTTACCTTATGTCGCTGACATTTATGAGCGCGGTTTATCATTGAACGTCATGTCGAAGTCCTATGGTTTGCCAGGTCTTCGCATTGGCTGGATCGCCTGCGCTGATCGCGATGTCCTGTCCGGAATGGAGCGCATGAAGCACTATCTATCGATCTGTAATTCAGGCCCCAGCGAGCGACTTACCAAGATAGCGCTTAATCATCGCGACAAACTGCTAGCGCGCAACTGCGGGATTATCGACGAGAACCTGCCGAAGTGGGACGCGTTTTTTGCGCGCTACCCTGAATTGTTCGACTGGCATCGCCCGGACGGCTCATGCATGGCATTTCCAAAGTATAAAGGTTCGGAAGGCGTGGAAGAGTTCACGAGATCGCTCGTTGAGGACAGCGGCGTATTGCTGCTACCGAGCTCAATCTACCGGTCGGAACTTAGCGCAACACCCGCCGACCATTTCCGGCTTGGTTTTGGGCGAAAGGGGTTAGACGAAGGACTAGCAGCACTCGATGCGCATCTCATGCGCAGTCACCGAAGATAACGACGGTCTATTCTGAAGGCCAATTGGTCGCTCATGGCTTATTGGTGAACAGTCAGGATATCGGGAGTGACCCTACTCGTTACTCATACAGAGATGTTTGCACCGTACTGCACTCATCACACTCACGCAGTCCACATTCTCTGATTGTGTAGCAGTATCAACCCCATTCGAACGGCGGGATTGATGCATAGCGATTTCACATGAGGCCCTACAAATGCAGTAGTTTACAAGGGAATAGTGTTTTCTGAAACATTCGCTTACAGTAAATTAAAGAAACTATCGCGTTCGTTAAGGCGTGCTTTTGCTTACACTACTTCCAATAAGGTTCCGCACAGGAAGTATCATCGCGCGTATGTCGTCAAACACTATCACGGTCACTATCCAACGCGGTTCTGGCGCGAACGGCGAACAAACACACACCGATACCTTCGACGTGCCCTCGTATACAAGCCAGACGGTTCTTGACGTGGTTTCGTGGGTACAGCAAAACGCTGACCCAACACTAAGCTACCGGTTTGCCTGCAGAGTAGGAATGTGCGGCAGTTGCGCCATGATGGTGAACGGTGTGCCACGCTGGACGTGCCGCACACACATGTCCAAAGTTCTGGTCAACAACGCGGTAATGATTGAGCCATTACGTAATTTGCCAGTCATCAAGGATCTGGTTGTCGACATGGATCCCTTTTTCGACAAATGGGTAGCCGCTGAAGGCGTTCATCATGGAGCGCTTTCCCGGGAAGACCCCATAGCGTCGATTGATACCAGCAGTGATTCGCGAACCCAGGCCAACGCTGGCATCGAATGCATCAACTGCTCGGTGTGCTACTCAGCATGTGATACCGTCACCGCCAACGAAGATTATCTGGGACCTGCCGCCTTGCAGCGTGCCTGGACCCTTCTGAACGATGTAAAAGACGAGGGGCGCAAGACGATCCTTGATGCAGTCTCAGGTTCAGGTGGTTGTCATAACTGCCACTCGATGGGTTCCTGCACAGTCTATTGTCCCAATGAACTCGATCCCATGTCGGCCATTGCAGGGCTCAAGCGTGAGACCGCCAAACGTTTTTTCGCAAGGCGTAAGTGATGCTCAACTTACCACTTTACATGGCACAAAGAATCACCGCTCTGTTGATGGCACCTCTGGTTGTCGGGCATCTGGCGGTGATGATTTATGCCATTCAGGGCGGATTGGATTCGGCAGAAATTCTAGGACGTACGCAAGGCTCGCTGGTGTGGTTCCTGTTCTACGGTACGTTTGTAATAGCTGTGTCTATTCACGGGGCGATCGGTTTACGCTCGGTTGCACATGAATGGAGTGGGCTCAAAGGCACCCTGCTCGAACTATTCATGTGGCTTGTCGGGCTGGCTCTTTTTCTGTTGGGAGCACGGGCCGTCTGGGCCGTGACATACGCATGAAAGCGCCAGCTCGATCTCACCCGTTGTGGTTCGCCTACATGCTCCACCGAGTGTCTGGTGTAACGCTAGCGTTGTTCTTACCATTGCACTTCTGGATATTGTCGTTGGCAATGACAGAGCCACTAAGACTGGATGGGTTTCTTCTGTTGACAGAGGCCGGTGCCATCAAACTGGCAGAGTTCGGACTGGTGTTCCTGCTGGCCGTTCACCTGTTTGGTGGACTTCGGCTGATGGCGATGGAATGGTTGCCCTGGTCTGCTTCACAAAAGACGCTGGCCGCTGGTGCAACCGCTCTGTCCTTACTGATTGCCGGGTTGTTTCTCTTGCGGGCGATATGACATGACACTATCCGACATCGAACGAGCCGACACTGACATCCTGATATTAGGTAGTGGCGGCGCAGGCCTGTTTGCGGCATTACATGCCCAGCAGAGAACTCCCAACGGTACAAAGATAACGCTCGCAGTAAAAGGTTTGATCGGCAAGTGTGGCTGCACAAGAATGGTTCAGGGCGGTTACAACGTAGCTCTAGGTGGCGGTGACACCGTAGAAAGGCACTTCATGGATACTATTCAGGGTGGCAAGTGGCTACCCAATCAGGACATGGCCTGGCGGTTGTGCGAACAGGCGGTCGTGCGCATCAGAGAACTGGAAAACGAGATTGGCTGTTTTTTTGATCGAAACGCGGATGGCAGTCTGCATCAAAAGGCGTTCGCCGGGCAAACCGCTGATCGCACCGTGCACAAAGGAGATTTGACAGGCATTGAGATTATCAACCGCCTGATGGAGAAGGTGCTTGCCAGTGGTGTAGAGAAATTGCAGGAACACCGCGCTATAGGTCTTATTCCCACAAAAGATCGAAGTGCTCTGGCGGCGGTATTGATGATTGACATGCGCACGGGCAAATTTCGATTGGTTCGTGCCAAGACCGTGCTGATGGCCACGGGCGGTGGTCCGACCATGTACAAGTATCACACGCCTAGTGGTGACAAAACGATGGATGGGCTGGCCATGGCCTTGCGGGCTGGTCTTTCACTACGGGACATGGAGATGGTGCAATTTCACCCCACCGGATTGTTGGCCGGCGAGCATACACGCATGACAGGGACCGTACTTGAAGAAGGCTTACGGGGTGCCGGTGGGCAACTCATCAACCACTCGGGTCAGCGCTTCATGTTTGACTATGACGGTAAAGGCGAACGCGCTACGCGTGATGTCGTGAGTCGTGGCATCTACTCCGAAATGCGCAAAAACAACAACCCCGAACAGGAAGGCGTGTTCATTTCCATGTCCCATCTGGGGCCCGATAACGTGCGCAAGAAATTCAAAGGTATGGTCAAGCGCTGTGAAGACAGTGGATTTGATCTGGCTGCTGGCAAAGTAGAAGTCGTACCCACGGCCCACTATTTCATGGGCGGCGTGATCGTGGACGTTGATACGCGAACAGCACTTGAAGGTCTTTACGTAGCCGGGGAAGATGCCGGTGGTGCCCATGGCTCTAATCGCCTTGGCGGTAACGGTGTTGCAAACTCAACCGTCTACGGCGGTATTGCCGGCGACACTATGGCCAAAGACATTCGACACATGGCCAGTTTACGTGAGCCCGATGAAAGCGTGCTAGAAGCCGAATTTGCGCGTGCCATCCACCCTCTTGGACGTAAACCGGAACGGGTATTGCCATTGCGCAAGCAGCTACAAGACGTCATGTGGGAAGAAGTCGGTGTGCTGCGCACCGAGGTTGGCATGAAGCGCGGCCTCACCGGCATCACCGAGGTGTCGGATGCACTGATGGATGTTGGTGTCGCCAGTGACAATCTGGCGTTCAACCTGACCTGGCATGACTGGTTAAATCTGCGTTCTCTGTGCGATATCTCGACCGTTATTACAAAGGCTGGAATAGCTCGTGAGAATTCCCGTGGTGCGCACTTCAGAGTTGATTACCCTGAATCCGGACGCATGGAAGACAGCGACTTCACGGTGGCAACACTTGCTGGTGGAGAGGTAAAAGTCTCCCGTGAACCGGTCCAGTTTACTATTGTGCGTCCTGGTAAAACCATCCTGCCAGAAAGCGCACCCGACACTCTGGTAGCAGTGCCATGATATCGATAGAGCTCATTCAGAAAACCGCTGAATCGCTGATGGACAAAGCGGCCATTGAGATCCCTTCGGATTATCACAACGCGTTGAAGAAGGCCTCCAAAACGGAAGACGGAGAACTGTCCACGTTTGTTCTCAAGGCCATGCTCGACAACTATGAGGTTGCCAAGGAAGATCGCTGCGCCATGTGTGGCGACACCGGCGTACCCCGATGGTTTGTGAAACTGGGTAACAGCGCAAGCGTTGAAGGTGGCATGATCGCCCTGGAAGGTGCGTTGCGCCGAGCAACAGCGAACGCTACCCATCGCGTTCCACTTCGTCCGAATCGTGTTCATCCACTGTGGCGCACAGATCACAATAACAACGTGGGCATCGGTGCACCAGAGATTGAGTACGCCTTCGAACCCGAAGGTGACTGGATCGATCTAATCACCGTACACAAAGGTGGCTTGTTCGGGACCGACTATCGCATGCTGTTTCCCAGCGATGGTATTCAGGGGATCAAGCGATTTTATCTGGATTGCCTGATGGCGTTTGGCAAGCGTGGCCTTGCCTGTCAGCCTGCCATCATCGGCATTGGTCTGGGTGGTTCCAAGGACATTTGTATGGGTTTGGGGAAACGCGCCAGTACGCTTCGTGTTGTGGGTAGCCGTAATCCTGATCTGAAAATTGCTGAGCTGGAAGATGAATTCAAGGAGCTGGGTAATTCAATAGGCATGGGCGCCATGGGCTTTGTCGGAAAGCACATGGTTATCGACTGCAATATAGAGGTAGGCTATTGCCACACTGGTGGCATGCCGATGTCAGTGCATGCTTTCTGTTTATCATCAAGGCGTGCAGTGGCGAGACTGTATGCTGATGGTCGTGTGGAATACCGTACAGACCCTGACTGGTTTACGCCCTATCAGCGACGTGAAACGGTTGAGTGGAACCCGGAACAGGACATAGAACCAAGATCTACAGAGGATACGGCGCAGTCCACCACAGACGAGCTTGACTCGACTCAAGGATCAGCTCAAGGATCAGCTCAAGAATCAGCTCAAGGATCAGCTCAAGAATCAACTCAAGGATTTACGCAAGAATCAACACACAGTGTTAAGACAATGACCTCGGAGGCTTCAGAGTGAGCGGACTACGCGAAATTCGGCTGTCAACAACACCGACAGCCGACACGGTTGCCAAACTGCGCCTCGGCGATGTGGTCTATCTGGATGGGTTGATTTATACAGCGCGTGAAGGTGTGTACAAGCGAGCACTGGAAGAAAAAGCCAATATTCCAATGGACTTGCCTGTTGAATCGGCCGCTAATTTTCACTGCTCCCCCGCTGCACGTGTTAACGACGACGGCTCGTTTGACATGGGCGCAGTCACCGCTACCGCATCATTTCGATTCAATAAATGGTTACCAGAATGGATGGAGAAAACCGGAGCCAGGCTCATCATCGGCAAAGGCGGCATGAGTTCGAAAGACTACAAGTCTTATTTCGTGCCCAACGGTGCGGTATATCTGTCTACTGTCGGGTACGGCACCGGTGCGCTATTGGGGCGCGGCATAGAGCGGGTTGAAGCGGTGCACTGGAATGAAGAACTGGGACTGGCACAAGCCATGTGGGTTATCAAGTGCAACAAGATGGGGCCATTCATGGTTGCTTCTGACTTGAATGGCGACTGCCTGTTCGAAAGGGAAAATGCAAAAATCGCTAAGAACATCAAGAAAGTGTATGAAGGGACTTCTCCTGCTGTGCTTAAGCGCTATGGCGAGACAGATGACCCTAGTGATGAGGTTATCTGATTGACTCTTAGCGGGTTGTCAGAATGCGGAGGACTCATTCGGTTCCAGCGGGTAGATACAGTTGCGACAGCTGGCATTGCAAGATTAAGCGAGTGAGCTGCTTAGACTTGAATGTCAAATTCATATCAACGTCGCATCCCACTTGCCCTCTGCTGAAGCCCCAATTTTCCGTTGGTAATTCACGAAGATGGATTTTTGTGTGATCAAAAGGTAGACATAATGGCTTCCATCGTTCGACAATTGATTGGTAAAGACTCTTTTTCAGCTTTCAGCGAATCACCATGAAAACAGTCAATACTACTGCGCCTATATAATTAAAAATGCTTCTTGCTTGGCGGACAGGTAAAGCAACTGGGATCACAGCTTATCAACCAAAAATTTTTTCGCTAACAGGAATCTTGTGGGCACACAGTAATGGTACGCTATTCCTTCCAGGTGCTTGATACTGACGGCAACGATGCCAGCATCGGTATGGAGTTGATCCAGTTTGGTGGACACCATAATTTGAGCGATAATGCTCACTGAGGTGCCCTATGGCAAAACGCAAGA
>ENA-ORXM01000787-ORXM01000787.1-marine-metagenome-genome-assembly--contig:-NODE-787-length-49622-cov-3.660349_pt1 | contig 49622 bp, 56 predicted proteins | sample MGYA00237867_ERZ511480 | MGnify/ENA primary metagenome ERZ511480 (study PRJEB26309, sample SAMN06266103) | marine metagenome | isolation source: Algal blade | place: United Kingdom:Sidmouth, United...
GCAGTTAACCTAGGGTAATCTACCAATTTACCGTGAATGGTAATTTGCTCTTGCTGCCAAGGTGTATTTTGAAGTAAGCTAGCATACAACTTATTGCTTTCTTCTAAACTGAAGAAATTCTCAAATAAAGTAACATCAGCTCCTGGTAATTCAAATTCGGTTTTACGAACTTCATTTGTGGAAAATAGGTCTGTTTGACTAAATAAATCCATCTCTTTTTCTAATTATCTAAATGAAACGCCCTCTACAAAAGGTTGAAATCTAAAGATATAAAAGGGTTTGGTGGCAACGCTTTTACCTTCATTGAAGACAGCACCTCTATTTACCTGAGCTGCAGATACATACATGTAACCGTCTACATGATTGTAGCTTACACCATCTGGCCAAACCATATTATCGTCTTGCGCCATAGTTTTTACACTTCTATCTTTTGCTAGTACCACAGCGACTCTATTTGTTTCTATAGCAGTTAAATATAAATTACCGTCTTTATCGATACTCATACCGCCATTATTAGGCTTTTCAGAATACGTTTCAATTCTACTGTCGAGCTCATCTTCGGATAAATTTTCGTTTACCAAATCAACCGTTTTAACTCTATAAATTTTAGTTCCATTTAATGGGCCGTAATAGATATACTCAAAATTGGCATCGGCGGTTATACCGTCATTACCAATCAGCAAATCTTTACCGTCAACAGCTAAATGTTCACCATTAATAACCGTAGGAGTATTTTCTGGTGAAGTTGTACGTGTACCTTCTAAAACACGTCGTGTTTTACCGGTTTTCATATCAACTACAATAAAAGCCCCTTTACTACCATTTCCCCCATTACCAATACCTTCATCCGCTATAATAAAATATCCGTTTTTAGTATCTACAACCATATCATTTGGTTGTGATTCTTTTGGCGCAGATGATTCAGGTAAATAGTAGATACGTTCCAATTGATTGGTAATCATGTCCCAACCGACAATTTTTGGAGTAACATTATTACGCTGTGCCATATCTAGCATCCAAATAATTCCGTTTTCATCATTTCTAATGCCTAATACATTGCTTAAATAATTATCGTCTGTATCTCTAGGTGTATTCCATGCTTCATTGGGGAATGGTTTACTCTCCTTAGTTTTGGCATCCATAATCTTAACTCTGATTACAGGTTCAAAAAAAGGATGTTGGCTGTATACCAAATCGCCCTTATTAGTAAATGTGATGTTCCCCACGGCTTCATCAGTTGTGGTAAAAACTTCAGCTTCTGTTTGTGCATTTGCCGTCATGCCTGTTAAAATTGTAGTCAAAATAAATATTTGTTTTTTCATCGTGTGTTCTTTTTAATGGTGATTTTTCAACCACCGCTTTGTTACTTCATCTATATTTTTACCTTCTCGTGAAACCTTATAGTCTAATTCTGCAATAATGTCATTAGTGAATTGTAAACCATCTAATTTTTGAAGATGCTTCTTATTGAACATATTTTCTTTGTCTTTGCTTAGCAATAAGACCGCTTTGTCAACACTACCTAATAGACCTTTAGGTTCTTTTAGTTCTCTTATATTGTATTTATAATGTAAAAATTGAGGTTTCCAAAGAGGGATAATTATCCATTCTTTCTTTTTAACCGCATTTTCAAAAGCACTGAAACAATCTTCTTCAGTACCGGTATGAAATGAATATCCTGCGTCATTAAGTCCGTAATCATTCATCATCTGAATAGAAAAACGCGTAATTCCAGCACCTGGGTTTATCCCTTGAATATCCTTTTTAATTTTTGATACTACATTTGGTTTCAGCAAATCTGCAATCTTTGAAACCTCTTTTTCTGGCACATAATCTGGTACTCCCCAAAGAGCATACGGTTTATAGTGAAGTCCTAATTCTACTAAAGGAACTACTTTTTCAACCTCATTTTTATAAATACCGTGACTGGAAGGCAACCATGCCGAAGCCAACATATCTACATCGCCTGCTTTTAATCGCTCAAAATTCTCTTCGTGAGGTGAATATGTGCGTTTTACGGTAAAACCTATTTCTTCCAGTGTGTTGGCTACCAAAGAGGCCGCTATACGATGAAAAGACAAATCGGTTACTCCTAAATTTATTGATTTTGACATCTGTTATAATTTTAAAAATGAAACATGAAATTGCACCTTTAATCTAGATAGAAGTAGCTTTTAAAAGAAAGACAATTTACTTACCTAAATCTGTACAATTAAATCTGGTTACTGAAAAAAATTTTAGTTTTAAATAATAACACACGCAGTAATACTTGCGTGTGTTTAAAAATTTATTAGTTCCCTATTTCCGTCATTTCATTTAATATAAACTCTTCCACTTTGCCATCAGTTACTTTCATATAATGGGACAAATATTTATTATCCATATGTTTTTGCCATAACTCACGATTAACCCACTTTTCATGAAATAAGAAAAAATTAGGATTTTCATTGTCTTGGTGAAGGTCATAACTAATATTACCTTCCTCAGCTCTAGTAACATCTAACAGTTTAAGTAATTCTGCTTTTACAAACTCTCTATGCTCTTCTTTTACTAAAATTCTTGCTATTATTGTCAAATATGATTTTCTCATGATGTTTTGTTTTATAAATTACTTTACTAATTCTGTTTTAACTACTAAATAAGGGCCTTCACTATCATCTTTTCCATTGTTCATAGGTGGTATTCTATTTAATTGATCAATTGTAGCGTATAAAAATCCATCGTTAGCTACATAAAGACCATCTGGCCAAGATTGCCCTTCAGGAATTTTTGCTAAAGGGACATAAGCTTCTTTAGTAGATAGCCCTATTTCCCCATCTGTTACATTAGTTACATACACATTTCCGACAGCATCTACTGCCATGCCGTCTGAGTATGATTTTTTACCATATGTTTCTATAGAATTTACTAGTTCTTCATCGCTACCAAAGTTAGCTGCAGGTACCCTATACATGGTGTTGCCGTGTAAGGCTCCAAAATATACCCAGTTATATAGTGGATCAATAGCTATTGGATTTAGCGCGAAACCACCTTCCATTTCTGGCATCAATGATCGATGACTCTGTGCCATTCTCTTAGCTTCCCCATTCTCGGTATTGATTACGATAAATGCAGGCTCAGGCGCACTTTTTAAATCACCCTGGGTCATATCTGCAATTATCACACGGTTGTGTTTTTCATCAATCACAAAATCCTGTAAAAAACTAGCCGGTTTTACTACGTTTGCCGGAATTTTTATAGTTTTAACTAATTTTTCTGACTTAGTATCCCAAATCACAAATTGCTTGTTTCCCATATCCAATAACCAAAGATTGTCATTGCTGTCAGCTCTTATTCCAATAACTGCCTTAAAAACCGAGTTTTCTCCTGTCGCATATTCGGCGTTTGGGTAAGCTTTACTTTCACTATTTTTGTACACTTCAAAAACTTTAGTGTCAGGTGACATCATAGGATTCATGGTAACAAATAATCTACCATCACCAGTTAAAGCTAGATTACCAGGTCTTATGGTATCACTAGCAAAAATAGTTTCTACAGTTTTTATTTCTTGTGAAACATTTTCGGTTGGCGCTGATTCTTGAACGGTCACCTTTTTTTTCTCGTTTGGTGATTTACACATCATAAATACAGATGCTAAAGCGGATACCAATAGTACTTTTTTCATATAGTTATTTTTAAAATTTGATTCGTTTATAAATACAAGGCAAAGATATTTGTACTTGTATCTCTTTAGAAGTATAGAAAAAGGATAATTATGTATTTTTAAAGGTTAAAATGAATATAAACCAGCACTGTGGTCGTATAAAATTGTATTTTAATAGCCTATTATGCAGATACTAGAAGCACATAAACCTTTTGAAATACAAGAAATTGAACTGACGGATTGGAAACAACGACCCGTTAAGAATAATTTTTTTGAGCTGGTATTAGTAAAGGAAGGAAAAGGTACCCAATGCATCAACTACAACGATTATACATATGAGAAGAATAGCATGTTTTTGCTACCGCCATTAAAATGCCATTCTTTTACCATCGAAAAACCGACACGTTTTGTCTTTTTAAAGTTTACCGATTCTTTCTTTAAAAATGCGAACAAGATTACTATTGATAGAAATGAGTGGTTTAAAGAGGCATCGTACATCTTATCCAATTACAATCAGTTGCCGGGTGACATTATTAAAAGTGAAAAAGACAGAGAGTATCTAAAAAAGTTAACCTCTATTATATTGCAGGAATCTAGAGATCGTGAAAATAAATCCTTCGCACTAATTCAGAGCCTGATGATTTCCGTTACGGAAATTCTAATAAGAAATATAAAAAAAGGTAGTTTCTATGAAATTCCTCAAAAAAATACCGATGACCGTATTACCAAAATGCTAACCTACATCAATGAAAACATAGATTCCCCAGAACTCCTAAGAATTGAAAACCTAGCGGAAGTCTTTATGATGTCCCCTACGTATGTAAGTGAATTTTTCAAAAAGCAGACAAATTTATCACTAAGGGAATACATAATAAAAGGAAAACTAAAGCTTGTTGAGATACGCTTATTAAATTCGGATTTTACCCTAACTCAAATAGCAGATGATTTAGGCTTTACAGATGTTAGCCATTTATCCAAAACTTTTAAGCGTTACATAGGCACCTCTATTCGGGAATTTAAGAAGAATGGAGAATATATATTATTGAAACGCAGCTCTTGTTCCACACCAAGAAATACAGATTTGAGCGTGGCAAATCAGTAAAACATATTGAAATTGTTTTTAGAGGTGCCTCTTTTCCATGCAATACTAGTTCCCATGCTGGGATATTGATTTGGGTCCACCTCTTCTCCATTTAACACGGCGTCAAGAGCGGCAGACAAATCACTTCCGGTGGCAGATTGCACCCCAGGTCTGGTCATATCAAAACGTCCAGTATAAACACACTCCAATCTTTTATCAAAAACAAATAAATCAGGATTACTCTCAGCTCCATAGTCTAGTGCTACATCTTGAGATTCATCATACAAATACGGGAAAGGATACTTATTATATTTTGCCATTTGAGCCATAAAAACAGGGTCGTCTTGCGGAAATTGTTTAATATCATTGCTACTTATAGCTACAAATTGCATGCCCAACGATTGATACTTGTTGGCCAATTCTACCAATTTGGAATTGATATGTTGAACAAACAAACAGTGGTTACAAATAAAAAGTACAACTGTAGCAATTTCTGATTTAATTTGACTCAATGAGATGAGTTCTCCCGAAACCGTATCGGGAAGCGTAAAATCCGGGGCTTTATTCCCCAATTCCATCATGCTAGACAAAACAAATGTCATGATTCTATAATTTGGGAGATTGGCTATCCTTAATTCGTAATTTAACCATTCGTATTCCTGTTTTTTCTAAACCTAATAAACCGGATTTTGAATTACCCGAAAGCCGCTTTCTACAGTACCAACAAACCGTTAATGCACCATACATTAATTTAATAATTAATTCCACTAACTTAGGTATAAATAAAGGTTTTTTGCGTTTTTGTTTTTATGCTATGCTATGATACCTTGATAAAATCACATAAAAACGACATATTATTAGTATATATTTAAAAATAGGAACTAAAACGACCTCTTTTATTACAACAAGACTATATTTTTAACAAATATATCTTGATGCTTTTTATGCACCATATGTTAAAAAATACTAAAAATTGCAAATTTTATAGGAATTACACCTGTTATAATATGTCTATTTTTTCTTCTAAAACGCAATTCCAGTAACCTCGGTCATCATAAATAACAAAATTTTGCACTTTCCATAGAAGTTTTAAAGCTCATTAAAAGCATTTAACAAACCAAATAATTTTGGATGTTCCGTTTCTAATTTTGGATTCCAAATCATAGTTAATTGTGCTTTTTGAGGTGTATCTTTTAATTCATGAAAATCAATGGGCAAATGTAACCCTCTTATAGATGAAATTGGTTCCAGAGATACTCCCATACCTGCTTCTATCAATCTTATACTTGTACTTACCGAATCCGTTTCATGAACAACATTAGGTATAAAACCAGCTCCCGTACAAATAGATTCTATAATATTCACATAATTAGGCCCATCTGTTTTTGATGGAAAGATAAAGGGCTCCTTTGCAAATGCAAAAAAACCCAGTTCATCCAACCTACTTAAATCATAAGCCTTAGGGAGCAGTACCGCGTAGTTGTCTATGTGCAAAACTTTGCTCTTTAATCCTACTGGTACTAATGGGTTCGTTGCAAAACCAATATCTAATTCCCCAGTTTGCAGACGCACATACTGGTCCCGGTTGTTGAGCTCCTTCAAAATTGTCTTAATATTTGGAAGATTCTTCCTGATATCTATTAAAATTTCCGGGAGAATGGATTGCATTACGGAGTGCGTAAAACCAATTTTCAATTCCCCGGCCTCCCCTTTATAAATTTGAGTGGTTCGTTTTAGAATAAAATCATACTGCATGAGTAATTTCTCCATCTCGGAAACGAAATAGGCTCCCGCATGGGTCAACTCAACATTTCGTTTGTTTCTTATAAAAAGTGGTGATGCAATAGCTTCTTCCAACTGTTTAATTTTACGACTCAAAGCGGGCTGAACAATATGGAGAGCCTCAGCTGTCTTTGTAAAATTCAGTTTTTTTGACAAGAGAATAGCGCTGCGTATATGTTGTAAATCCATGTAACTAATACATATTTGTTATTAATTCATCAAAATTAAGTATTTATATTTATAACTACTGTTGCCTAGTTTTGTGCTGAACGGGAAGATGTCCAATTCTAAAATATTCAGTATGACCACAGAAAGTAGCCTTGCAGATGTTTATGACGTAGAACAATTTAGAATGTTAGGAAAGGAATTGATAGATGCGCTTGCAGATCATTTAGGCGATCTACAAAATAAGAAAGCACATAAGGTCTATCCTGATAACGCTCCAGATGAGGAATTTCAATTTTGGAAAGAAAGTTTAGGTATTACATCTGAGCCTATTCAAACATTAAAAACAATACTCCAACGTTCACAGCAAACACAACACCCCAAATACATGGGTCACCAAACAGCTGCCCCTGCTCCTATATCAGCACTTACCGGACTGGTAACCAACATGATAAACAATAGCACCGGGGTTTACGAAATGGGTCCTGTTTCTAATGCCATGGAGCGGGTTATAACAGATTTTACGGCAAAAAAAATTGGCTACGGTTCTTCCTCCTCTGGAATAATGACGTCAGGTGGTAGTCTAGCCAATCTAACAGCATTATTAGCTGCTAGAAAAGATAAAGCACCGCATAACGTATGGGAAGAGGGTCATAATAAAAAGCTAGCGGTATTGGTTTCTGCAGAAGCCCATTATTGTATTGATAGGGCTGCACGCATATTAGGCTTAGGAGATAAGGGAATCATTAAAGTTCCTGTGGATTCTAATTTTAAGATTCGTACAGATTTATTGCCCTGTTATTTAGAAAAGGCCAAAGCCGATGGCCTTCATGTATTTTGCATAATTGGCTGTGCCGGGTCTACTGCCACTGGTTCATATGATGATCTTAAAGAGCTATCCAAATTTAGTGAGGCACACAATCTTTGGTTACATGTTGATGGGGCGCATGGTGGGGCAGTTGTCTTTTCTGAAAAATATAGGAATCGCGCTAAAGGAATTGAAAAAGCAGATTCTGTTGCCATAGACTTTCACAAAATGTTAATGACTCCCGTTCTTAATACTGCCTTGGTTTTCAAAGAAGGAAACAAGGTATACCACACCTTTGCGCAGCGAGCACAATATCTTTGGGATTCTCCAGAAACAGAAGAATGGTATAATTCCGCAAAGAGAACCTTTGAATGCAGTAAACCATTCTTATCGGCGCAGGTTTATCTCATTCTTAAAACGCATGGGATGGGTATTTTTGAAAAAAATGTGAACCAGTTATATGATTCTGCCAAAACACTATCAGAATTGGTTAGTGAAAAGTCCAGTTTTCAGTTAGTACATGAACCAGAATCCAATATTGTGAATTTTAGATATGCACCTCATAAAAATATGAGCATCAGTGAATTGAATACTTTGAATACTGATATTAGAAAAAAAATAGTCGCCTCAGGAAATTTCTATATTGTACAGACCACAATAGCTGACCAACGCACATTGCGTTGCACGGTTATGAATCCATTGACCTCTAAATCGGATTTTATAGAACTCCTCAATGAGATTGAAAAACAAGGGAGCTTCATCTTGAATAAAACAACCCTGTTGGCTTAATAAAGAAACTTTGCTATAGAGGTAAATACATTTTAAAAACAGCAAAATAATCTGGCTTTCCTAGAGCGATGATTTTTCCTTGATGGTTTTCTACAATTCTTTTTACAATGGAAAGACCTATGCCTGTGGATTTATCATCTTCATTAGTTTTAAGTCGTTGAAAAATATCAAATATTTTTTCGCTGTATTGCTGATCAAATCCCACACCATTATCCTTTACCGTAATTTCACAATACTTTACATTAGCTTGCAGACCTTTAACACCAAAGGTATCGCCCAAACCTTGAGAGCTACTTACTTCAATTAGTAACGGTCTATCCTCACTTTTAAAATTCAAACTATTAGCGAATAGATTATAGAAAAGCTGTTCTATTTGTATAGGAACCACACTTAACCTACACAGCTCATCTATATTTACAATGGCGTTCGTCTTATCTATTTGCTTGCTAAGCCTTGATTTTGCCTGTATAGCCAGCTCCTTTAAATCTCGCTCTTTAAAACTTTGAGGTTTAAACTCCGCTTCCGAATAGGTCAACAGATCTTTAAAAATGTTGCGCATTCTCTTGGCTGCTTTCTTAATGGATTTAAAATACTTTTTTCCACTTTCGGAAAGGTTATCTTTCTCTTTCCTTTCCAGCGCACTGGTTAAAATCTGAATTTTACGTAGCGGTTCTTGCAAATCATGGCTTGATATAAAATCATATGCCGCTAATTCTATATTTTTCTTTTTGAGAACGTTATCCTGTTTCTCCATTTTCTCAATAGCTTCTAAATGAAATGCTATCAGCTCTGTGAACATGGTGAACATACCTATAATTTCGGCAGTATTGACTCTGTTAGGTTCAGGGTCCAAAGCACAAAGTGTACCAAAGAAAGCTCCATCATTTCGTACTATAGGTACGGAAATATAGCTTTGAAATCCATATTGTGCAGGTATTGGGTGGTCGTGATATACTGCGTCTTTATCCACATGATCAATTACTACCAAGCTATTACTTTCACGAACTTGTTTACAAAATGTGGTACTTATCTCAAGTTCATCACCAATGGCAAGCCCCAATGGCACTCCGTCCAAAACCCCGCAAGTAATCCATGTTTTTTCAGTTACCCGAGCAATGGCAGCAAACCTCATACCTGTAGCTCTACAGACCACATCTAAAATAGTGGGTACGATACTAATTGATTGAATGTCATTAATATCCTTTTGTAATTCCCCAAGTATTTCCATAACTATCGCCCTTTAATTATTTATTCCCATATTTCAATTTAACCCCATACATACCTCCGGCTCTATGCAAAATACTGAATTATATGATTTTTACCTTCTGTTTACACTGTTGATTGCTATTTTTTACCAAAATAATACTTAGTGTAAGATTAACCCTATAAGCTATTTGATTAAAGAAGAAATTGGATAATTTTGCATTTTCAAAAAATCGGTTAGTACATGAAATTTCTATTATCCTTTTGTTTTCTATTACTTTTCATTTGTAAGGTTAATGCACAGTTGGTTAATATTGAATCTAAACGCATGCAAAAAGATTCGGTTCGTTTTGCTCTAAAAAGTGATTTACTCTTTAACTATACGGATAACAATGGTGCCTATATTCTACAAATAGGTTCTAATATCACAACCCAGTTAAAATCTAGGGACCTGAAGAAAATTTTATTTTTTATCGGTAATTACAACCTCATAAGAAGTAAGGACGAAGATTTTCAGAACTCCTACTTTTTTCATTTAAGATACAACCATAAAATTACGGATTTCTTGAGACTGGAAGGCTTTATACAAAATCAGAACAACACCCTTCTCACCATATCCAACAGAAATTTAGCAGGCGTGGGAGTTCGCTTAAAATTAATATCGCAAGACCATGCAAAAGTCTATTTCGGGAATGCATATATGTATGAAATTGAGAAGCTCGTAGATTCTGAAGATCGATTTTACAACCACAGAAACAGCAGCTACCTGTCGGCTACCTATTCATTTCCTAAAACTAGATTGGATTTTACGGGCACGGTATATTTTCAGCCCCTATACCGCTACATAGCCAACCACCGCGTACTCAGCCAACTGAAAGCAGAAATGCCGTTAACGGGACACTTAAGTATTTCTGCCTTATACAATTATTCTTATAGCAGTTTTTCAACTACTACCGAAAGTGATCGTTCTTCCAACCTTAAACTAGGGCTTACATTTTCCCTTTAATCAAAAAACTAGGCTAATAAAGCCTTACTCATAGCTTCACCAATTTTAAGAAGACTATTGCGTTCATCCTCCGTAAAATCGTAAGATATTGGTTTAGCTATACCCAAGGTTCCAAAAAGTTTTCCATTTAGCAACATAGGTACGGCAATAGAACCTTCCACTTTAGTTTCTTTGGCTGCAGGACGCGCTACACCAGAATCATCGGTTTGCAAATTGCACATTTCAACCGCTTCCTTACGTTCAGCGGCAATGCCTGCCATTCCTTTACCAATAGGAATAGTAGACAGCTTTGGTATTAAAAAAGGAGGAATTCCTTTATGCGCCTGTATCTGTAACAATTTTGTTTCTTGATCTAAAAAATGAATGGTTCCGGTAGTACAATCAAAAACACTAATTACATTTTCTAAAACGTGTTGCCAATCTATATTGTTTTGCTTCAATTCGGATAAAATAGTGTCTATTGTCAATTCTTGCTTATCACTCATAATCTTGATATTAACTAAATTGGTTGTTTGCATTTTTCTAAAACTCCCATATTTTACAGTAGCCTTTACCTACAAATTTACTAAAGTAAACCGAGGATACTCCTTCCCTATTAAAATTGAAAAACTAAACATTTGTTAAAAAAGAATGAACGTTCATTTTTGTTTATATCTTTGTACCAGAATTGGAAATCATGGCAGAATTAACAAAAAGCGAAATTAAAAGAAATGCATTGGTGAAAGCCACAATAGAGTTAGTAAACAATAGCGGGTTCCATGCAGCGCCTATGTCTAAGATTGCAAAAATGGCTAATGTATCCCCTGCCACTATATATCTCTATTTTGAGAACAAGCAGGATTTGGTTAACCAAGTATATATAGAAGTGAAAGCTGCTTTTACCCAATATGCGTTTGCCACATTTAATCCTAAAATGGGAGTTGAAGAAGGTTTTGAAATTATATGGAAGCGTATTGCAGACTTTAAATTAAAAGAATGCGAAGAGGCCATGTTTCTTGCACAGTGTGACAACACACCTATGATAGATGAACCCAGCAGACAAGAAGGCATTAAACACTTGCAACCTTTATTGGATTTGTGGGAACGTGGTAAAAAAGAAGGCATTATCAAACCCTTATCAGATTACATATTATATGCCTATGCAATTAACCCGTTGTCGTTTTTAATGATAGCACAAAAGAGAGGCGGCTTTCAATTAAATGAAAGCCACTTAGAAGAAGCTTACCAGTCTGCATGGAGCAGTATAAAAAAATAAATACGATCATCTTAAATATAAAATAGAAATGGAATTACTTGATAAATTAAAATGGAGATACGCTACTAAAGCAATGAACGGTAAAACGGTACCACAAGAAAAAGTAGACATTATTTTAGAAGCTGCTCGCCTTGCCCCTACTTCTAGCGGTTTACAACCTTTTGAAATAATAGTGGTAACCAATCAAGAACTAAAGGAAAAGATAAAGCCTGTAGCTTGGAACCAATCTGTAGTGACAGATTGTTCTCACTTATTGGTTTTCGCTGCTTGGGATAACTATACGGAAGAGCGGATTAATAAGATGTTCGATTTAACCAATGAAATTCGCGGGTTTAAAAATGAAGGTTTTGAAAATTACAGACAACAATTATTGGGTATGTACCCACAGCGTGATCCAGAGGTAAACTATCAACATGCCGCTAGACAGGCATATATTGCCTTTGCAGAAGCCCTTACGGCTGCTGCTTTTGAAGGAGTTGATTCCACACCAATGGAAGGTTTTGATCCGGATGCTGTAGATGAAATTCTTGGTCTAAGAGCAAAAGGTTTACGTAGCTGTGTATTGTTGCCAATCGGCTACAGAAAAACAGATGAAGATTGGTTGGCAAATTTGGTTAAGGTGAGAAAAAGCACTGAAGACTTGGTAACCGTAATGGACTAATTACAAAAAGAATACTACTATGAAAACTATATTATTAAAAAACAGACCTAAGGGAAAACCTTCGGTCTCTGATTTCGAATTTGTAGAAAATGATTCGCCTTTAGATATTAAAGATGGTGAGTTGCTTTTGGAAACGACTTACGTTTCTGTAGACCCTTATTTGAGAGGAAGAATGAGCGATGCTAAGTCGTACGTGCCTCCTTTTGAATTGAACAAACCTGTTCATTCAGGCATAGTGGCAAAAGTTATTGCATCTAAGCACAAGGAATTTAACAATGGCGACTACCTTTCCGGAATGCTTAATTGGAGTACCCAACAGGTTTCCAATGGTGAAGGTCTTACAAAAGTTGATGGTAAAAAAGCTCCCTTAAGTACTTATTTGGGAATTTTAGGAATGACCGGTTTAACCGCTTATTTAGGTCTTACTGAAATTGGTAAGCCTAAAAAAGGAGAAACTCTTGTGGTTTCTGGCGCGGCTGGTGCCGTAGGTAGTGTGGTTGGCCAAATAGGTAAAATATTGGGTCTTCGTGTTATTGGTATAGCGGGTAGCGATGAAAAAGTAGATATGCTAAAATCAAAATTCGGTTTTGATGAAGGCATTAATTACAATACTACGGAAGACATGACGGCCGCTATTGCAAAAGCAGCGCCAAACGGAGTTGATGTTTATTTTGATAACGTTGGCGGTCCTATTTCGGACGCGGTGCTGTTCAACATAAATCACTTTGCAAGAATGATTATTTGTGGTGCTATCTCTGTATACAACAATACAGAACTGCCTAAAAGTGTTAGCGTACAACCTTTTTTAGTTAAGAATAGCGCGCTAATGCAAGGATTTATTGTTTCAAACTATAGCGAGAAATTCCCTGAAGCTATGAAACATTTATCCACTTGGTTGGCTGAAGGCAAATTAACCTATAGCGAAACCGTTGTTGAAGGATTTGAAAATATCCCTCAAGCTTTTATCGATTTATTCGATGGAAAAAACAAAGGAAAAATGATCGTTAAAATATAACGATTGAATTAAAAAAATTAAAGAAAAGGAACTATGACGAATTTTGAATTTAAGAATCCTACCAAAATTATATTTGGAAAAGATACAATCAAAAAAATAACAGAAGAAATACCTTCTGACGCTAAGGTATTAATGCTTTACGGAGGTGGAAGTATTAAGAAAAATGGTATATACGACCAAGTAAAGGCGGCTTTGGCCAATGCCAATGTGGTTGAGTTTGGTGGCATACCTGCCAACCCGGAATACGCTGTTCTTATGGATGCCCTAAAGGTAATTAAGGAAGAGAATATTACATATCTATTAGCTGTTGGTGGTGGTTCGGTCATTGACGGAACTAAATTCTTGTCTGCTGCTGCAGTTTATGAAGGTGATGAACCATGGGACTTCGTGCAAAAAAGAAAGCCTATTAAAAAAGGAATGCCTTTTGGAACGGTTTTAACTTTACCGGCAACAGGTTCAGAAATGAACTCGGGAACGGTTATCTCTAGAAAAGAAACTCAAGAGAAGTTAGCTTTTGGAGGTCCTGCGCTATTCCCACAGTTTTCGGTATTGGATCCACAGGTAATTACCTCTATTCCAGAAAGACAGTTGGTAAATGGAATTACCGATGCGTTTACACACGTTCTTGAACAATATATGACGTACCCAGCAGGCGGACTTTTACAAGACCGTTTTGCCGAAGGTATTCTACAGACCCTTATTGAGATTGCTCCTAGAGTAATTAAAGACCCTAGTGATTATGAGGCTGCAGCCAACTTTATGTGGAGCTGTACTATGGCACTAAACGGACTTATTCAACAAGGTGTTCCTGGAGACTGGGCTGTACATATGATGGGCCACGAGCTTACGGCAATGTACGGAATTGATCACGCAAGAACGTTGGCAGTAGTGGCACCAAGTCATTACAAGTATAACTTTGAGGCGAAGAAAGAAAAATTGGCTCAATACGGAGAGCGCGTTTGGAACATTACCGAAGGAAGTGTTGATGATAAAGCGTATGCTGCTATTGAAAAAACGGAAGCTTTCTTTAAAGAGTTAGGTATTGATACCAAATTGTCTGACTACACTTCTGAGTATGAAGGTACCGCAGAAAAAATTGCACAACGTTTTACCGATCGTGGTTGGAAAGGTCTTGGCGAACGCCAAGCTTTAACACCTCAGGATGCTGAGAAGATTGTAAAAATGGCATATTAATAATAATTGAAAAACTAAAAAAGATGAAAATATTATTCGTTTTAACCTCTCATGATAAATTGGGAGACACAGGTAAAAAAACTGGATTTTGGGTAGAAGAATTCGCAAATCCATATTATACATTATTGGACAAAGGTGCTGATATTACTTTGGCAACTCCAAAAGGTGGCGCTGCACCAATTGACCCTAGTAGTAATACTCCAGATGCAAGCACTGCAGATACAGAGCGTTTTGAAAAAGACGCTGTAGCGCAGGAAAAAATCAAAAATACCAAAGTATTGGCTGATATGAACGCCGATGATTTTGATGCGGTTTTCTATCCTGGTGGTCATGGACCTTTATGGGATTTGGCAAACGATGCTAATTCTATAGCATTGATTCAAAAATTCAACGAACAGAAAAAACCTATTGCCTTTGTATGTCATGCTCCTGCTGCTTTAAAAAGCGTAAAAGGGCAAGACGGAGAATTCTTGGTGAAAGGTAAAAAAGTAACCGGATTTACAAATACAGAAGAAGATGCAGTTCAACTTACGGATGTAGTTCCTTTCTTAGTAGAGAATGCATTGAAAGAAAATGGAGGTATCTACTCCAAAGGTGAAGATTGGGCTGCCTACGCTTTACAAGATGGCAACTTAATTACAGGACAAAATCCTGCATCATCAGAATTAGTAGCTGAGAAACTTTTGGCTAGTTTAAACTAATTGCATATCCCCCAATTAGTAAGAAAGCTTACCGGATACCGGTAAGCTTTTTTTGTTTTATATATTTCTCTTGCAGTTATTGCAACCCTACTTAACTACGGTCGCTTCCAATTCAATTTTTAGAGTTTCAAATAAGCCTTTCACTTCAATGACCGTACTTGCCTGTTGCACGTTATTCTCCTTTGTCCAATTTTGAAACACATCAAAGCAGCTAAAAAACTCTTCGGTAGATGTCGTGTAAATGTTTAACCTAACTATATTTCTACATTCATAACCGGCTTCTTCTATAACCTTTTCTAGATTTTCAATTGCCTTTATCAACTGCGGCTTCATATCCTCCGTGCTAGATTTTCCATCTGCATCAATTGCAGTCTGGCCAGATATATGGAGTGTTCCTTGTGTATTGGTCACTTCAACAGCTTGTACATAACTCCTTTCGTTTTGCCATTTCCATGGATTAACTATTCTTTTTTTCATTTGATTTTGATGTTGTGCGGAAACCAATGTAATGGTCACTAACACGATTACTAAAATTCCTTTTTTTGGTCACCTATTTAATTATTAGGTGCTTTACAAAGATTTAAACTTCGGTACTCACTATTGTGTGACAAACATCACAATTATGAAAAAAAAATTAGAAACCTCGAGGTAAGTCCACGAGACATAAAAAGAAATACACTTTGATTATGAGGCAAACCTCGGAGCATTTAATCTCGATTATCGAGTAAAAGATTCTTAATGGGATAGCCTACTGAGTGTTTCGCGGGATACGCCCAAGTAGGAAGCCAAAAGCATTTTAGGAACTCGTTGAAATAGTATTGGATATTGTTCCAACAGTTGTTCATACCTTTCCTTGGCACTTGAAGTTAAAAAAGATAAAATTCTTCTTTGGGAAGCTATATGACCTGCATTGGATTTCTTTAAAAAGAAATATTCCATTTTAGGAAAGTCCGCGGCCAGTTTGTTATAATTATTTAAACTAATGCTTAGCACATGAATTTCCTCAATACATTGCAATGACATCTGAGCCTTTGTTTGGGTAAAAAAAGCAGCAAAATCACTTTCCCACCAATTTTCCATAGCAAAAGATACAATATGATCTTTTCCATCTAGACCATTATAAACCAATTTTAAAAGTCCGGATATAACATAATAGCAATGGTTTACGGATTCTCCTTGCTGAATAATAAAATCATTCTTGCCATAAGCTTCTTTTGAGAAATGAGACAGGACATAGGCATATTCGTCATCACTTAAAGGAACTACTTCCTCAATATGTTTTCTAAGCCGATCACCCATTTTGAATAACGTTTTGTTTTATGCTTCTTTTGAACTGAAAATTTACGAACTTTTATAAATAGATTTCCGAAAAATCAGAACGCCAAAAAATATGAGGTCTCTAGAAGTTCTATTCAATACTGCACAAATATATTTTACTAACTCTATTTTTTTTAAACCATACAACAATAATGAATAAGGAAAGAAGTTTTCAACTAACGTCATCACCAGTAATAATCAAGGAGCAAGACTTTTAGCTAACAAAATCGTTTTTACATCTTACGTTGCCATATTATAAAAAACTACTCCATCAAACCGTACCAAAAAAAATCTATAATTATGAAATATTTGCCTAACCTAAAATGTCTTTTAATTGTACCAATGGTAATACTTGCTACTTCTTGTTCATCGGAGTCAGATACAATTCTAATTGACGATAGTGAATCAAATGAGCTATCTAATGGATCAGTTGAACTATCTAGTGCAGAGAACATTCAGATTTTTCCATCAAATCATCCATTAAATAAAGAGGTTACCAATAGCCCTGTAGACCCACATTCAGATATCATACTAGAAAATATAGGTTTAAATTCTGGGCTTTTTCCTGATTTTGGTAGTGGTTTGTACAATGATGCTCCAATTGGCATACCTTATGTTGTAGTTGATGGTAGCCAAGAAAATGTGCCTATTACTTTTAGTGAAAACGGTTATCCTTCAGAAAGCGATAAGGGTCCTTTTCCTATTCCCCTAGATGCACCAATTGAAGGTAATGGAAAAGGAGATAGTCATGTTATTTCTGTAGATATAGAAAATGGTATGTTGTATGAATTATTTTATTCAAAACAAGTTGGTACTGGTTTTGAAGTGGCAAGTGCTGCTGTCTTTGATTTAAATGCAAATACCTTTAGGCCAGATGGATGGACATCAGCAGATGCGGCAGGTTTACCAATTTTCCCATTACTGGTTAGGTATAGTGAAATTGAAAAAGGAGAAATAGACCACCCCATTAGGTTTACAATACCAAGATCTAAAATTTATGAAGGGTATATACATCCCGCACGTCATTTAGTTTCTGGCAATACAAACGATGAATTATTACCTTTTGGTGCTGTTTTAAGACTAAAATCGACATTTGACACCAGTAACTTTTCTGAAACAAATAAAATAATTCTTCAAGCCATGAAAAAATACGGGTTGATACTAGCAGATGTTGGGTCAAATATGTTCATATCCGGTGCGCCAGATGAAAACTGGGATAATGACGACCTTAGAGCGTTAAAACAAGTTACCCTAAACAATTTTGAAGTCATCCAAATGGGCGAAATAACAACGAAGTAAACTACCTCGGGACAAGTCCATGAGGCATTAAAAAGAATACATTTTGATTTCGAGACAAGCCTCGGAGCATTTAATCTCGATTATCGAGTAAAACTTTGGAGTGTTTACAACTAAACCACCTTACATTTCTAGTGTAAGGTGGTTTATTATTAAATATCAATCTCTATTTCACGTTGAAGCAACCCTACTCCTCCAGCCATCAAGCCCATTATCTCGTCTTTTTCAATCTGTAGATTTACTACAATTAAGCTAGGCGAAGGTACTTTCATATATTTTCCTTGTTGGATTTTAAAACTGCTCTGCTCCATTTTCAAAACGTCAAACAGATAACTGGCAAGCGGCCCGGCAGCCATTCCTGTTCCTGCTTCTTCTTCAATTCCATAACTGGGTGCGAACATTCTTGAAGTAGCATCATATGCTGTACTTTCCGTTTCGGTGGAAAACACATAATAACCTATCAAATCAAATTCCTTACTGACTTCAGTTATTAGGTTTAAATCTGGAACTATGCTTTTTAGTATCTCTTTGCTCTTTACCGGAATTAGTATAAATGAGTTTCCCGTGTTCACTAATTGGATTGGAGCATTCAGTAAAAGGTCAGTCTTGCTTAACCCCAAGGATTTTAGAATATCACTTTCTTTATGACTAACATCTAAATATTTTGGAGCCAATTGTTCCATAAAAGCCAAGTCTCCTATCATCTTAATTTTCCGGCTTCCATCAATGGTTTCTTTGGAAGAACTACTGTTCTTTAGCGCACCAATTTGTTTTAAATATGAAAACGTAGCTACGGTGGCGTGGCCACAATGGGCTATTTGTTTGTTAGGCGTAAAGAAGTCCAACTTAAAATCTTCTGTCTTGGATTTTGAGACGAATGCGGTTTCAGACAAACCTACTTTTCTAGCTATTTCTAATTTGTTTTTTGCAGTGAGTTCATCTGCATTGAGCACTACTCCTGCGGGGTTTCCTCCTTTTCCGTTTTCGGCAAAGGCATTAAGAATCTGTACTGTTACTTTCTTTTTTGAAGTGTTCATTGTATCTATGTATTGGGTTACAACTTATAGACGGTATGAAATAGAAAAAGACGTAGCTAATCTTGATTATTTTCAAAATCAATTAATTTTCCAGACGTATCCGACTCAACATTGGGACAATCTATAATATTATCCTTAAGAATTTCCCTAGCTTTTTGAACTCTAGATTTTGTTCCGGAATAAGAGATTTTTAGATGTTGAGCGAGTTCCTTTTGAGAATAGTTTTTAAAGGACGTTAAAACAATTGCTTCCTTATGTTCTGCGGAAAGACTATCTATTTTTGAATTGATGCAATTGGATAAATTCGCATATTCAAAATTGTCGCGTGCTGTTTCCGGAATATCCAAATCACCTATGGCTATGTTTTGATTCTTCGCTTTGCGGAAGTAATCAATAATGGTGTTCCTAGTAATTGTATACACCCAAGAAGTAATTTTTGAAGAATGTTTTAGTTGATAAATCTTAGTTTCAATCTTTAAGAAAACTTCTTGATGAATATCTTTAGCCGTTTGTTCATCGTTAACCTTACCCAAAATAAACTTGTACAGTTCTTCATTTAGGTCAATCCATATGGCTTGTGTATCTAGCTTCAAACTAAAAAGATTTGAACAGGACTATTGATTTTTATATCAATAGTCCTGCAATTTCACCTAAAAATAAGAAATCTAATTACATATGCCCTATTGTGTCTTTTGAGGTTTATTGATTTGATTACCTTTCATCTTATACAAGTGATACACGTGAATAATACAGAAGACCACTCCTGCAATAATCAATGGTGCGGATTCCAAGAAAAACCCATAAATAATATAGAAAAAACTAGAAATTAGGTGCCATATTCTAAATGCCCCCATTTCTTTTTTTGTAGCTGCGAAGAAGCCCGTCGCAATTGCAATATATCCTAGTATTTCAGCAAACAGATTCATTTCAAATTTAAATGTTTTAAGGTTCTTTCTTTATAACTTTTTTCGCTTATTCGTAATTCTATCTCTTTTAACTCTTCAATAAAATGAGGACTATTTTCCATCAAATCTTTAGTGGTCTTTGCGCCCGCATTCCAATGTTCCCGAAAAACGGGGAGCTGTTCTAATGATTTTTCGGACAACTCCAACAATTGTTTGCGTAAATCATTATCATCCGTTCTAGAATTAACGTACCCCTTCTTCTTCATTTTATTTATGATTTTTACACAAGCGGGATGCGACATTCTTAATTCTTGTGATATGTCCGTTATGGTCATAGATTCATATTTCTCTAACAACAGAAAAATTAAGTGCCAATTGGGTTCAATATCCAATCCCATGGTCTTGTAATAATCTCTGGTACTATATAGTATCTCGTCACTCAACCGTTTTATTCTACTGTTTAATCCTGCAAATTCAATCTCTGATAAAAAATCATTCATTCTATTATACGTAACTGGTTACGCAAATATAATAATTTAATTGTAACTGGTTACTTAAATGTAAAAAATCTATACTTGGCCCAACCGATATATTTTGGAGTCAACTTGTAGTCAAAAAAGATGAAAAACTGAGTTGCAATGAAACTAACACTAAATTATATTTAAACCCTATAGTTGAGGATGGTACTGACTTTATAAGAATAGACAGCGTTGCTACAAAATGCCAATCACCTTAAAAATACTTTTAGCTCCTAATAGTATAGCGAGAATAATAATACCACTTCCCAAAATATTCTGCAGCAACGTATTCTTGTAGTTACCCATAACAGCCACTCTATTCACAACCCAAAGCAAAAAAATTGCGATAATCGGTAACAGGATGCCATTCGCTATTTGAGCAAATTTTATAATTTCTATGGGTTTAATACCCAAGGACATAAAAACAACTCCGATGACTACAATAATCATCCAAACCATTTTAAATTTAATATGATTCATTCCAACATTCCAACCAAAACAACTATTTGCTACATAGGCTGCTGCCAATGGCGCGGTAATAGACGAGGTAATTCCAGCGGCAAAAAGCCCAATCCCCATAAAATATTTAGCAGCATTGCCATAAAGCGGCTCCAAGCCCTTGGCCAAATCCATCACGCTTTTTACTTCACCGCTTTGAATTGTTGTTGCGGCAATGATAATGGACATAGATACTAATCCTCCAACTGCAATTGATATGTAGGTATCTTTTTTAACTGATTTTAAATCATTGGGCGATTTCCATTTTTCACTTACCAAAGAAGCGTGTAAAAACAAGTTGTAAGGAACTACAGTGGTACCCACCAAAGCTATAATCGTTAATATACTTTCCTTAGGAACAGATGGCACAAACACTCCTTTTAATACAGCTAAAATATCGGGCTTAGTGATTATGGCCGTAAGTAAAAAAGAAAGACTCATAACAAGTACTAAAGAAACCAATACTTTTTCTAGCACTTTATAATCCCCTATATAGAGTAAAACAAATGCAGAAAAGCCAACTACCCAAGGATAAAAAGGCGTGAACCGCTCTCCAAAAATGGCTTCCAGTCCTAATGATGCCCCTCCTATATTACCGGCTTCATAAGCAGTATTACCAATAACGATGGCACTTAGAACAATGGTGATGACCGTATTTCTTACCCAAGGCGTCTTTAATTCTTGCTTAATAACAGCTGCCAAGCCTTTTTGTGTGATGATGCCCAAGCGAGCCGACATTTCTTGCAAAATTATGGTGGAGATTACGGAAAGAAGCATAGCCCACAAAAGTGCATAGCCAAACTCAACTCCAGCCAACGTGCATGCGGTAACCGTGCCCGGACCTATAAATGCTGCTGCTACCAATACCCCGGGGCCTACTTTTTTAAACATAGTTTTTTATTGCGGTGTTGCGCTATACCCTTCTGTAATTCTAAAAAATACAGATTAATTTAAAATGATGTTTTTCACACAAAAATTTAAATATAAGGATATTTACTATCAAGCAAACGTACAAGCACTACGCTTATATATAACTAAAAAAAAGAGGGTATTGGTTTTGAAACCAGCACCCTCTTTTTTTAGTACAAATTTTAAGCTATACTTCCGCTACTAGCTTATTTTTCAATATTCTATTCAGCACCATATCTTTATCTAATTTCTTGGTACAGAAAAACCAGTCCTTACAATCAATATCATCATCTTGCATTCTATCTTGAGCTGTACCACAAGAACCTGCAGGACCAACAATAACATCATCGCCAGGGCGCCAATCAGCTGGAGTTGCCACATCAAATTCATCGGCTGCCTGTAAAGCAATTATTACCCTGTATAATTCGTCAAAATTTCTTCCTAAACTTAAAGGATAGTAAATCATAGTTCTGATAATTCCTTTAGGATCAATGAAAAAAACTGCCCTTACCGCCTTTGTGGTATCTTCATTGGGCTGTATCATACCGTACTTCTTAGCTACATTCATGCTAATGTCCTCAATTAAAGGAAAGGTAACTTCAATATTTTTCATTCCCTTGTACTCTATTTTTTCCTTTATAGTACGTAGCCACGCTATATGGCTGTACAAACCGTCTATAGAAAGTCCTACAAGCTTACAATTTGCCTCATTAAATTTATCTTCCATGGAGGCGAAAGTCATAAATTCAGAAGTACAGACTGGTGTAAAATCAGCCGGGTGACTAAAAAGAATGACCCAACTTCCTTTATAATCAGCCGGAAAATTGATATCTCCCTGTGTTGTTACTGCTTTAAATTCTGGGGCGGCATCTCCTATTCTTGGCATGCTGATGGTCTCATATTCTTGATTTTGTTCCATTACGTGTATATTTATAATTAATAATGGTACGAAGGTATTTCACAATCAAAATCTCCACAGTTACCTTGGTTACAAAGATTGATTTAATTGTCTTGCGGAAAGATAATAGTAGTGCGTTACTGTTTTTTTACTTCTCCATTAAAAAGTGAAATTCTCAAATCTCCTTAGCCATTCGGTACATGCCCCTCATAGGCTCGTACATAAACTCCGAATCAAAACTAAAACTACTCACCTTTTTAAAACCTAACTTCTCATAAAACCGAAGTGCCTGGTGTTGTGTATCCATAACCTCTAGCCATAAAGTTGATTTTTCCGTGGTTCTGTATACCTGCTCAATCCAAAGGATAAGCGTTTTGCCAATACCTTTACCTTGCAGTGACTGGCCTAAATAAATACGTTGCAGTTTGGTTCCATTAACTGCATGTGCAGTAGGCAAAGATTCATTTAAGAGTATTTTTAAAATTCCCGCTTTTTCATTTTTATAGGTGATGAAAAAGTATTGGGAATTTGGCTGATCAAGCTCTTTACCTAAATTCTCTTTAGCGTATAAACTGTTTATATACGAAGCTCCCTTGTCCGGCCACAAATGTGAATATGCAGGCGGATATATTTTAGACATTAAGTCATATAGCTCTTGATATTCTCCTATCGTAATAGATTCTAAATATAGGTCTGTTGTTAACTTATGCATTTGAATAGTCCTGTTCTAGGTTGCTAAACTAAAATACGCTTTTATAGTGTAGTAATCAGTTGCCAGAACTATGCTTGCAATAGTTAGGGTAGAATTAAAGCTCTTTTCCTGAAAAGTTTGCGCTAAATTATTAATATACAAAATCGTAGATTACATTTTTTACGCTAGCGTAGGCATCTTGTTTGTGCCGAATAGCCCGCATGCTTTAAGATGATTACCCTTTTTAGTTGTGGGTACGAGCGTGACGCTCGCGCTAGCCTGGCTTTATCTACTTACGGTTCAGTACCTAAAAGCAGGCTTTCTAAACCTAACAGGTATTAACATATACTTTGTCTGGAAGAAAATCTTGGCATCCTGTTCTTGAAATAAAAATTCTTTAACCCTATAATTACGCTCTGAGCACATAGAGAAAATGAAATAAAACAAGTAATTAGAATTAAGATAAGTGTCCGGTTTTGCTTTATGTTTCTAGTTATAGATTATCTTCCAGTTTTAGTAACTCCACATACGGATCTCCTTTAATTCCTAATAATTTAGCAAAAGCAGGTTCGGTCTTGAAACCTTTTGATTTCAATTCTACAACGGCCTGTTTAAAATCGTTTCCTTTCTCCTGTATAAGCCAATGCTCAATTAACATATGCCGGTAGGCGTTTTGTCTTTCCGTTGGTACGTTTTGACCAAAAATTTCAAACTCAAAATCATCAGCTATGAATGTTGCTACCGTAGCCTCAATTCCGTTTTGGACTGTAGTGGTTAATTTGAAACCTGTTTCATTGCCAAACTTCTTCTCTAAAAAGTCTCCAAACCGCATGTGGTCTTTGCAATGGCAAATTATATCTAAATCACTATCCGGCAAATCTATTTCAATAGGAATCGTACCCGTTAAAAGAGGATTGTAATCTTCTAGTTTCTCTAATACCTGATATTTCGCGATTGCGGCATAGGCCAACTTTTGTCGCTCGTTACCTTGTTTTAGGTATACTATATTTTTAAAGTCTATGATCAATTCAATCCCTAATTAGAATTCTAAAAACTGTACTTGCATTTTATAATTTAAAGTAAGTAGAATATACTATAAATCATACCTAAATTGAACCCAGCATGACAAATAATAGGGCCCCAAAGAGAATCTGAAGAAGTTTTCATTCTAAAAAATATGAGACTAACAACGAACATTCCCAAAACCCATATCAGCGTTGGAATACTATAAAAATACCATCTACCATCTATATGCAACAATCCAAAATGAGCTATATGTGTAAGCGCAAAAGCAGAACTATCTATAAGCGATGCGTTTTTTTCTCCTACGGACTTCGCAAAAGCTCCATGAACAATGCCCCTAAAGAACAACTCCTCACCAATAGGACTAAATATCATACCCGTACTTGCCATAATTGAGAACAGAACAAGCTTATCTTCAGCTGAAATTACATCAGGAATTTGGTATGATTTACCAATATATTCATACCAGTTTTGAAATGAATTGCCATATAGTTCCTGACCTAAAAAGTATAGTAAAAAACTAAAAGCAGCTCCTACTCCTAAAGCCAATGCCAATGCACTCCATTTCTTAGATCCTCTAAAACCAATCTTATTTCTTGCAGTTTTATTTAAAAAAATAAATGGGACTAGTGCAGAGACAACCATAATAACACCAATAGGACCGTAATTACCTGTCTGATTGGCTTGTAATACCATTAGAAACCTTGGTACACAAATAACTAAGAGAAGAAACAACCCGAATTTCCAATCGAATTTAAAAAACTTACTCCAAAACGGTTTAAGTTCAGCTTTCACTTTTTTTGCATCTAAATTTTTTCTAACCTATACACTTTATTTACACTTATAAAGCTGCATTAACATTTTTCTACTCTTTGTATTCAGTGTGCGCATAATGGGGCATAAAAGTTTATGCATTCCACTTCTTTTTCATCTGTATGGTTTCAGCCTTTCATATTCAATTAGAAGATTGCTTTTTTACCCAAACCATAAGTTCATCCTTATCTACTGCCACCCAAGTCGCGGCGGTATTTTTTTTCTCCGTTTTACTGTCTTGGGGATAAAAGATAACCAAATCTGAATTTTTATTTCCAGCCAGTTTCAACTGGGCAATGAATCCAACCATGTCCGGACCATTATTATCAATTGTGGTTTTTCGTTTTTTCTCCAACCAATATTCTATAGCGACTTCCATATATGCCCTTACGGGATATTTCTTGAAATATTCAATATGCCTATTAGTTTCATCAGAATAACTATAGGTTGAAAATTCAAGGTAATTTTCAAGGTTGGTTACTGGAGTGCCTCCAAGGTTTTTTTCAAGAACAAAATTAGAGAAAGTGCCTTCCCAAACCGCACCTTCATCAAAGTTTATTCTTCTATCTCTTTTTCCTTCATTATACTGTCTAACCCAATCTAAGGGAGCATCACAAACTACTAATCCAGAAATATTTAATATAAAACTTAGATTGGTTTTCTTTACAAATTCTACATATTTTAAAACACAATGTCCTGATAAACCTACGCCCATTAAGAATACATTTTCATTGGGCAGCTTATTTTCCTTGAACGCCTTTTCTATTGTGCTGTGGGCATCTATAATTGAAGTATCCGAGAAGAAAAAGTCTAACGGTATTTCTGTTGAAACGGACAAAACTGCGTATCCTGATTTATTTGATTGGGAATAGATTTGTTTTGCGCTATTATTCTTGTTATCAAATTTAGCGTCTTCAAAAAAGATAAGGACTCCATTTACTTTTCCGTTATCCGGTAAAGCCAACGTATACCCTTTTTCTGTGAATTTTAAAAAATCAGTGTCCAATTCACCTATTCGCAAACTATCGTTTTTTGCCTGCCTGTACGAATCAATAATCTCTTGTGCGTATGCAGGTATAATCGTCAAACTGGTAAGGACTATAATTATTGATTTAAAACATGACTTCATAATTTTTAATTAAGGGAAGATTCTAGATTGGTAGAAAAAGAAACTGATTGATTTTGCTTTAAATTATGAGACGTTTCTTATATAGTTTTCTGGAATTCCTATTAATTTCAATTTTTCCAGATCAAAAATTCCTGAAGCAGTTTCGTATTGGAGTCTTATATTCATTTCAACATCCTTCAGAGTATTAGTTGAAATATCCAATAAACGTAGAAGTTCCATCATCTGTATAAATATTAGCGCAGCCTAACAAAACGAAAAATACATCGTTATATCCAATTTCAGAATACAAACGATGTATTTTCATACTTTATAGGTTTAATATAACTGTAACCATACTATTCCCTACTCCACACTCGCTACTTGGCTTTCCCCATCATCAAAACTCACACGATAAATAGCATCTCCAAAATCATCGGAAATTAATAACGAACCATCTTTTAGAAATAATAAATCTACAGGTCTACCAAATTGCTCTTGGGTTTCGTCATCCAACCAGCCATCAATAAGGGTTTCATAGGCTACAGCCTCATTGTTCTCAAACTTTACCAAAGAAATTCTATATCCAGATTTTTTGGAGCGGTTCCAAGAGCCATGCTCAGCTATAAAGGCGTACTGCTTGTACTTTTCAGGAAACATATCGCCAGTATAAAACTTGACCCCTAACGGCGCAACATGGGCACCTAAGGTCTGTACAGGGGCTATAAAATCCGAACAGGGACGTTGGTCACCAAACTCAGGGTCTTTAATTGTACCACCATGACAAAACGGATAACCAAAATGCTGGCCGGCTTCCGTAACACGGTTCAACTCGCATGGAGGAATATCATCGCCCATCATATCCCTACCGTTATCCGTAAAGTACATTTCCTTGGTTTCTGGGTGCCATGTAAAACCCACGGTATTTCTAACCCCACGGGCATACACTTCACGATTGCTTCCGTCCGGATCCATACGGGTAATAGAAGCAAAACGCTCATCTACGGAAGTAGAATCGCAAATATTACAAGGTGCGCCTACGGGCACGTACAGCTTATCATCCGGTCCAAAAGCAATGTATTTCCACCCATGGTGAAAATTTTCAGGATAGTCTTCATAAATCAAGGTTGGCTTAGGAACACTGTCTAGATTTTCCTCAATATTATCATATCTAAAAAGCTTGCTCACATCCGCTACATAAAGCGACCCATTTCTAAAAGCCACTCCGTTGGGAGATTCCAAGGTTGAATCTAGCTCAATAATATGATCTGCTTTAAAATCTTTATCGCGATCTTGAACGGCGTAAATACGTTTTTCATTTCTTGTGCCAACGAACAAGGTTCCGTTATCTCCCATAGCCATAGAACGCGCACCATCTATACCATCTGCATATACTTCTATTTTAAAACCAGCGGGCAAGTTCAAACGGTCAACGGGCAGTTCAGAAACTGGTTCATCATAGTTTACCATAGGTTCTTTCTCCTCTACTTTCTGTTTTTTTTCATTACAGGCGGTAAAACCTACAATCGCCATAGCGATTAAAAATGATTTAATAGTGTTGTTTTTCATGTATTTGTTTTAAAGGTATTGTTGTAAGTTTTTTTTGAAAAATTTAGCGCTGTCCGCAATACTCTGCATGGAGTTCTGAGCAAAATTACTGCCTTGCTCAATATAATAATACTGTAATGCACCGATGTCTATCTGAGAAAGCATAGCCCCATAATCTATAGAGCCATTACCCAATTCCGTATAATCGCGAGAAACTTTATCCATGTCTTTTATATGCCACATTACATAGCGATCGGGATTTGCCGCAATAAGTTGTTGTGGTGTTTTTTTTGAGGAATGCATTACCCAATACATATCCATCTGTAATTTTACCAATTCAGGATCTGTTTCCTCTAATAGAATGTCATACCCGGTTTGCCCATTATGGTCCGTAAATTCAAAATCGTGGTTATGATAGGCAAAACCAAGTCCGGCGGAATTTACGTGCTCTGCCATCCAATTGAGTTTACCGCTAAGCATTTTATAGTTTTCAATGGTTCGGAATTCAGGTGCCAACCAAGGCCAAGTAATATAAGATTTGTTAAGAATATGTGCTCCTTGAATACAAGAGTTCAAATAGCTTTTAAGTTCATCATCGGGTTTATCAAAATAGGACGAAAAGTCATAATGCCCACTAGTAGTTGTAAGGTTAAGGTCGTCTAATATTAACTTAAACTCTTTTGCCTCATAGCCATAATATCCTATTTGTTCAGGATCAAAACCATAAATTTCCAAGTCTTCGTAGCCCATAGCCTTTGCTTTTTTCAAACTGCCCAATGGGTCCGCTTTCATGGCATCTCTAATAGTAAATAATTGCAATCCCATTTTAAATTTGGGTTTGTTTTTTATAGTAAAGCCCGTTACCGGCAAAAATGTAGCTGCATAAGCCAAACTACTCCGTTTTATAAAGTCTCTTCTATACATATTAAATGGGGCGATTTCATAAAATTTCAACAAAAAAATGGGTTTGCCTTAAAAGACAAACCCGAATATATTACAATCTTTCCGTACGACCGAAAATATATACACTTTATGAAACCGAATCTATGGCCTCTCCAATTAAAGTTTCACCTTCCAAGATTTCGAAAGTAGCATTCTTAACGGCATCATCATGTAAAGAACGTACTAACGTTTGGGCAACATCATCTCTACTAATCGACCCCGATTGCTCTAAATTTGCTTGGGCCTTTATCTTTCCCGTACCTTTATCGTTAGTTAACGAACCTGGTCGCACTATGGCATAAGTTAGATTACTATCTTTGAGATAAACGTCTGCGTTGTGTTTTGCCTTTAAATATTCTTTTAGTTCACTTGCCTCAGCCGGGTTCTCTGCTCCCATAGAACTGAGCATCACAAATTTCTTGAGATTTGCTGTTTTTGCGGCATCTACTAATTTCTTAGCACCTTCCTGATCAACAGCTTCTACCTTTTTTCCTCCCGAACCTGCTGCAAAAATTACCTTGTCTATATTCTTTACTGTATGGGATATGTCCTTTTCTAAATCACCCATAACCGTGGTGATATTATCCTTTTCGAATTGCTCTTTCTGCGATTCTTTGCGAATCATGGCAATTGGATTGAAATATTGAGATTCATTTAAAAGCTTTACTATTTTTTTTCCTGTAGTGCCATTGGCGCCTGCTACTAATACATTTTCCATTTCATTATTTTTTAGTTGTAACAAAGTTATACTACACTGAGCTGTTTAGTTGATGCAGATTAATGCATTTTTAACCCAAAAACATATACATAAGCTTATACGCTATTTTACATTTAGCAAATGAACTAAAGTCTACCTTATCTTTACACCCTAATTTAACTTCATGTCCCACAAACATTATAAAATATATAAGCCATTTGGATTTATAAGTCAAATGGGATCCAATAATATAAAGGAGAAGCGAACCAAACGTTTCATTAGTGAGCTTCATGCTTTTGATGATAGCATTATGGCAATAGGCCGATTAGATTTAAAATCAGAAGGTCTGTTATTAATGACTACAGACGGCAAACTGAGCGATACCGTTAACCGCTCAGGAATAGAAAAGGAGTATTATGCCCAATTAGATGGTATCATTACCCCCGAAGCTATAGAAAAATTACAAAAAGGAGTTGAGATTGGTATTGAGGGTAAAAAATATTTGACAAAACCTTGTGACGCTAAACTGATTACTGATGAGCCCGATTTTCCAGAACCGCATCATCTTTTACGAGTTGGAACCCATAGGCCTAATTCTTGGTTGTCAGTTACTTTAACGGAAGGAAAATTTAGACAAGTACGTAAGATGACCGCAGTTGTAGGCTTTCCTACACTGAGATTGGTACGGGTACGAATAGGCGACATTACCTTAAAAGGAATGAATCCATCTGACGTGATAGCTCTTTCCAACTTACCGCAAAAATTGAATTTAAAGTTAAATTAAAACCAGATTATTCTGTGAGTTCGTCAATAGGTGTTAGCAAGATCTTTCTGAACTCTACTTCTGAACCTTCGGCCTGTAAGGCAATCTGTCCTGTTCGTGCCGTAGCATCAAAACCGTAGTTTACCAAGTCCCCATTCAGCCACACCTTAATCTCGTTTTCCAGACATTCTATGACCATGTGGTTCCATTCACCTAATGGACTTTCAGAACCATCTGTCAGATTAAGGATTCTTCGTTTTTTTCCTTCGGTAATCCCCCACTCTTCTCTTGGACCGCGACGAGATTCCATATTTATCACCTTAATATCCTCAACGATACACCAAAAATCACCTGCATTTTCATGCATCATTTGAACCTCAATAGATTTTGGGAACATTTTATATAAAGAACGCGGTGTAGAAGCAAAAACCAGAACACCACAGTTACCTGGTTCTCCTGCAAAACGATATTCCACATCAAGTCGGAAATCCTCATAAGAAGCATCAGTAATAATATGGCCTGCTGGCGTGCCTAAGCTAACCAACATGCCATCTCTTATAATAAAGGGGTTTCTTGCATCGGTACTATCCATTGCTGGAACATCTATATGCCAACCGCTAAGGTCTTTACCGTTAAACAGACTTTTAGCTGTTGGTTTGCATGACCATAGTGTGACAAAAAGTACTGAAAAAACCAAAATTAATTTTTTCATAAGTATAAAAATCGGACACGAAGTAATGTCCTAATTAAACGATGCAATCAGAAAATTGCGAAGCAATAAGAGTGCTATATTTTCTTGACTCTAACGGCATTCATACCTTTCATACCTCTTTCAAGTTCAAAAGATACTTTGTCGTTCTCGTTAATTTCGTCAATAAGACCACTCACGTGAACGAAGTATTTTTCTTGGTTCTCTGAATCGATAATGAAACCGAATCCTTTTGAGAAATCAAAATAAGACACTTTTCCGTTACGTACCGGATCAAATTCTTCTTGGTCTCCTTCTTCTTTCTTAGGAATCCCCAGAACAATGTCCTCGGCATCAACTTGAATTTTTTGTGATGGGTCTGGCGGAGTGTCCACAAGGTTACCATTAAAGTCAACATAAGCAAATGGAATTCCTTCATCATTCTCTTTTGCAGCCGCTTTACGTGCAGTTTTTTTCTTTGCTTTTTCTTCACGTTTTTTTAAACGTTTCTTCTCTTTTTCAGTCTTATTATAGGTTTGCTGAGATTTAGCCATTCGGTATTTTTCTTGTTTTAAAATTAGGAGGATAAGGTAAGAAATTATTTTGATTTTTTTTGCATTTATAATCGAAGAAATTCAGGGAGTACAACGGGTTGACGTATTCTTTGTTCGAACCCACAAAATACTTGTTATCAACATTATAAACATCCTTTTACAAACAAAATGACAGTGGGTCATTTAACAATATTTAAAGTAATCGATGAACGGTTATGGATTTATACAAAAAAGAAGTCATAATATACAGTTAGGGCGGCAATTTATTCATACTTTCTTTTATACAAAACGCCGTTTCGTTCCCGCATATTGGTTTTATTATCAATATCAAATAACTATAATCAGCTTTATTACTATCTTACGCCCGCGTCACATCGCTCTCCTTAAAGCGAGTAAAATTTAATGTTTTGAAAAAGCACGTTAAAATCTTTGCACTTACAGGTCTATTGCTTTTTGGTTATGCCTGCTCTAGTGACAGCAACAATTATGAACCAGTTCCTGATCCGGATGAGCAATCTCCTGCCCCAAATCCCGAACCGGAACCTGAACCCATATTAGAGCTGGACGCTATTCCTTCTTCCGCCCAGAGAATTGGAGATGTTGTAAAGGGGTATGACTTTTTGATCAACGGTAACTATATGAGTTCTGGAGTGCCGTATCAAGCCTTTGTACAAGGCTCTGGAGAAGATAACACCAATGTCTTAGAACGTAGTGGAGATAATGCCAATATTGCTTATGAATATACTGCGGTTGACGCAGCAAATGGGGTCCGGATAGTTTCTCCCAATTGCATGTCCTGTCATGCCGGTTTTATAAATAATGAGTTTGTTGTAGGATTGGGAAACCACGCGGCTGACTTCACCATCAACAGAGCTGATAATATTGGTCTGGTAAGTACCGGCATTTCTTTGCTTTATGGTGGTCAAGACAGTGATGAATGGGCGGCTTATGACCAGTTCAGGAAAAGTATAGAAGCCATTGGCCCTAAAACGCTTACCAAAACCCGTGGGGCCAATCCTGCAGATAAAATCACTAGAGTTCTAGCAGCGCATAGAGATAAAAATTCGTTGGAATGGACAGATACCCCAAATGTTAATGTAAGTGATGAAGTTATACCAACTGACGTGCCCGCTTGGTGGTTATTAAAGAAAAAGAACGCCATGTTCTACCATGCTATTGGACGTAAGGATTTTTGTAAATCTTTTATTGGTTCAGCCCTTTTAACTTTGGACGACAAAACCAAAGCCGAAGAACTAGATACAAAAATGCCGGATATCCTAGCCTATATTTATAGTTTGGAAGCTCCTTCTTATCCTTTTGAAATTGATGACGATCGTGCCGCCCTAGGCAAACCTATATTTGAGGAAAACTGTGTGAAATGTCACGGTTCTTATGACGATGACGAGTCATACCCCAATCTTCTGGTCTCCTTGAAAACCATTGGGACAGACCCTGCACTTTCCGACCTATACACTACGCCTTCCAATGTAAACGATTACTTTTTAGATTGGTTCAATACTGGTTGGTTCGGGACAGGTTCCGCTGGTTTGGAGTTTAATGCCGAAGGGGGCTATTTAGCGCCTCCTTTAGACGGTGTTTGGGCAACAGCTCCATATTTTCACAATGGTTCCGTAGCTACTATCGCCCAAGTATTAGACAGCTCAACACGCCCAAAATATTGGAGCAGAAGTTTTAATAGTACTGATTATGACAAAGAAAATTTAGGTTGGAATTATACCGAAGAAGTTTTTAAAACAGATAAAGAAACCTATGACACCACTTTAAAAGGATATGGAAACGGCGGACACATTTTCGGTGATAAATTAACCAACGAACAGCGTCTAGCTTTACTGGAGTATCTAAAAACTTTATAGTATTCTCAATTAAATAAAATCAATTAAAAAAGCCCTTGCCATAATATGACAAGGGCTTTTTTAATAAATAACAGTTTTATTCTTTTTTAAGCAAAATAACTTCTTTAGTGCCATCAGGATAAATAAGGTCTGCAACATCATCACAAGAACCATCACCAAAATCAACATCTACCGTTAATCCGTTTTTAGCAAGTTCCATTATACCTTTTCCAATATAATCACAAGACGACTCCGCTTGTAATACATTTGCAATATCTATATTATAAGTGTCATCATCAGTATTGACTATCCACTCTCCGTTCATTTGCAAAACATAGCCTTCGCCAGAATCTGTAGACATGAACCTATAGTTTTTAGTGCCTTCTTCGGAAAGTTCACGACCATCTTCCAAAACTACACCCATATCTACATCAATATCAAGAATCAAATCATATCCGTTTACAGATCCCTCTACAGAAACCCCTACCGATCTTTTACCATTTAACTGTATACCACCAACTGAAAAATCGTTATAAGTAACCGTATAATTATGAGCATCACCTTCATCACCATAAACTACCTCTATTGAGCCACTCATTATATAATCATTAGTTGCAGCTTCACAATCATTAAAGGTTGCGGTAAAACCTTTATCCGTATATACCGCCGTGTAGCACGTTTCATCTTTTCCTGAATTAGAAGAATCGCGATTTCCATATATTCCATCAATCGTTATATCCGCTGCACTGGACAAATCTTCTAAATCAAAAATAGTGGCTAATTCCGTTTGCTCCAATTCTAATTTTTGCTCTTGCTTCTCTTCTTGTTCTTGACCTATATCTAGAATTTCATCGGCATCATCGGAACAGCTAAAAGCTAACAATGAAAATGCACCAACAAGAACATAAGGTCTAATAAGTTTAAAATAGGAAGTCATATTTAAGATTTTAGGTTATCGTTCAAAAACGGGAAATAATGCAGCATATTATAGTTAAGGATCTTAATTGGATGAACGGCATCAAAATCCTTGCAGATGGCAAAATATAAGGTCATATTTTAATAAAACCCTTTATCAATGTAATAAAACAGTTTACAAAAAGAACCGAAAAATCGTATACGATACTTATATTTACAAAATGGGAATGAGTATAATATTACGTGATAAAGTAAGGGAGCATCTTTTAAAACAAATGCAAAAAGGCGATTTACAACCTGGGCAAGGCATCAATCTGGCCGCTTTATCCCGCAAGCTTAAAGTAAGTGTAACGCCTATTAGAGAAGCGCTTACCCAACTACAGCAATCTCACATTGTACGCGCTATTCCCAACCGCGGATTTGTAATTGCAGCGGTAAATCCGGAAGAAGCAAAGAATCTTTACGAACTTGTAGCCCACTTGGAAGTTCTGGCATTAGAAGAGTCTAATTTTGATGAATTTTCAATATCCAAACTCAAAAAACAGAGAGATTGTATTGCAAATTCAGAAGATGCTCAAAATCGGGTGAATGCGTATATGGAGTTTCACAGACTGCTTACTTCCAACTATAAAAACCCTGTTTTTCAACAAATTTTGAAAGACTTGAAAACCCGTGTATTTTTCTACGAACGTGCTTTTATGTCCAACGATTCTTACCATTACAACTCCAATGATCAACACGATGCTATAATTTCAGCCATTGAGGATGATAATATACCCTCCGCTGCACTAGTTCTAAAAATGAATTTAATGTTGGTAAAAAGCTATATTGAAAAGCAACTTGTGGTATTATAGATTTTTCAACGAATATCTTAATATCCTAATTATTTTTAGTGATTTTCATACAACTAAAACAATATCTTCATGGTTCTGGAGTAAATTGTTGAATACCTCTATGTAGTTCATTATCAACTCATAGGTCAACAAATCACAAAGTTTTTGTAAAATTATATTCGGTTTCAGATTACCCATTTACATTTGAATTGTATTTAGACTAAAAACTGAAAACGAAGACAACAATTTTATACTAAGGGCGTTCTAACGATACCTAAAAAACAAAAACCATGGGTTACTTATCTCCTCAAATCGAAGTTTTGGCCAAAAAGAGAAAGCAAGAAGAAAAATCTTTAATCAAGAAAGAATACTCTTGTGGTATTTTTCAAGATTATGGTGATTTGAACGACAAAGACGAACTAGCCAAGAACTAGTTTTCTAAAATTGTATGGGCTACATCAAGAATAGTTTTGCCCTCTATCTCCGGTGTTCCGTCCAAAGGATAAATAGCGTGACCTTTACGTGCAACAAAGGCTGTTCGTAAACCTGCGCGCTTAGCACCTAAAATATCCCAACCGTGAGCAGCAACCATTATGGTATTTTCTGGTGATATGCCCATTTTAGAAAGTACGGCTTTATACGGAGCCGGCTCTGGTTTATAGCTAGCTACCGCCTGGACCGAAACAATGGCATCAAAAAAAGAAGCAATCCCAGCAAATTGTAGCTGTTCGTTCAAAAGTTGTTCATTACTATTGGAAAGCGCTACAAGTTTAATGCCATCTTCCTTCAGAATCTTCAACCCTTCCTTTACATCCTCATGTGCAGGTAATTTTCTAATGTTTCCTAAAATAGAATCCAACACATCTTCCGATAAATTTTTATTAAACTTTTGCATGGTCATTTGCAAAGTAGCTTTTCCTATAACGCTAAAATCCACATAATTACCAGTTAAAGTTTCAACTAAAGAATAATGAAGCAACGTTCTGAACCACAGAGAGAAAGCATGTTTTGAATCTAATGACTTGTTTATTGCAACGGTTAACGGTTTTAAGTTCAACAACGTTTCGTTAATATCAAAAATAAGCAACTTGGGCTTCTTCATTTTATCTGATGTTTTAAATGTAGTTCAGTTGCCACCTTTCTGGATATCGGTTATAAAATGTCTGATTTTCTTGGGCAAATTAGATTCGTTGAATTGCGATTCATACACCCCTTCTTCATCAGTCAACTTCACCGTATACATAAAACCATCTCGCAAATGACCTTGGTCTTCTTGCCTGATGCTAATAGCATCCCGCATTTCTTGTTCTTCGTTCTTGTCCAGTTTTATTTCTCCCTCAAGTCTCTTGGGAATACCCATAAAACCACCTTCTATGTTAATATCATATTTCATTATACTACGATTGGAGTTAAACCTACTTGCGAAAAACTTGCACTTATCGCTTCAACAGCTTTCTCAGTAACTTTATTTTCTAAAATAAGCTGCTGTGCCGTACTAACCAAAGTTTCAACCATGTCATTGAAATCTGCCGTGCGCCAGAGTGCCTTTAAAGTCTCAAACCATATCAATGCACAATCATCAATCCCTATTTCAAGACAACATAAGTAAAAAGCCTTATTAGGAATACCCGAGTTGATATGTACCCCTTGATTATCACCCATACCATTATAATAATTATCCATATGGTCCGGTTGGGTGTCAAAATCATTTGCTGTCCCAGGAGCTTTCATAGATCGGATGGCCACGCCGGGAAATTCTTCGGTAACAACAGTATCGCCTATTAACCAATCTGCTTCAGAGATATCTTGTTGCAAGTATTTCTGTTTAATTACAGTTCCAAAGACGTCCGAAAAATGCTCATTAAGCGCCCCAGGTTGACTCTGGTATTCCAAATTGGCAAAAAACTGAGTCAAACCATGGGCCAATTCATGGGCCACCACATCAATAGCGCTGGCAAAATCAGTAAACTCCTTTCCATCTCCATCTCCATACGTCATTTCATCACCATCCCAATACGCATTATTATATGCTTCGCCATAATGCACGTTAGAAATAATATCCAGCCCATTACCATCAATAGAATTCAATCCAAAAGTTTCCTGAAAATACTGACGCACGAAACCGGAGGTATCGTAAGCATTGTTTACCGTTTGATCTTCCACTGCTTCCTGACCTTCCTGTCTTATCAATTTTTGACGCTGCTCAAATTGGTTCTGAGAATCGTATACGAATCTATCGCCACTCCCTTCTGCTGGGTTGCGCAACAATAGGTTGTTTAAGCTACTGCGTCTCCTTTCCGTAATCCTTCCCGTATCGTTTAAAGCTCGCTTACAACTACTGTTACCATGTTTGGCCAGTTTTTCAAGTAGGTATGGAGGAATGATATAGCATTCGGTTTTTTTGCACATAGTTCTAAAATTTAGGGTTTTAATTTCGTTCGTTCTTAATCCTTCTACAAAATATATACGTTAAGCTGTTTACAAAAGATGATTTTTTTAATACTAACTATTCTTTAGGAAACAGACTTTTATCCAAGCCCGGAACCAAATTCATGGCATTTTTATAATATACTTTTCTCAAAACTTCATCAGGTAGGTTCAAGCCGTACATAGCCCAAAACGCATGATATTTTTTATAATAAGGAAAATACTCATCATTGGTTTCCAATACTCTAAAATAGGTTGGGAACTCCTCTGGCTTCCAGCTATCCTTTCCAAATAGAATCCGGTCTTGGTATTTAATGAAAAAATCGCGCGCATTCTGTGGTTGACGCCCCAATTCTGCTATTACCGCAGCAATACCAACGGACATGTTGGGAATATCATCCAAGTAATTCCCCAGTAGCTTTAAGTTATTGGCGTACCAACCCATATGGGCATTAATAAACTTTGTTTTTGGATGTTTTTTGAACATGTTATGTTGTTCATCTATGATTTGTTGCCATGGTGCAGGATCTGTATCCGAGCGTTTTCTTCGCGAATGTGTTTTCAATTCCAACCAACGTTCGTTATCCGAATTCATATCATCCCAAAAAGATTTTGGGTCTGCAGAGTGAATCAATACCGGAACACCCAACTCTCCACATTTAGCCCAAATAGGGTCTAAACGAGCATCATCAACCGCCAATCGCTTACCATCACTATCCGTGTTTCTCAACCCTAAACTCTTAAAGACCTTTAGACCTCTTGCTCCTTTTTTTATATCCGTTTCCAATTGGGCAACGGTCTTTTCTGTCCAACCCGGTTTTCCCGCTCCATCAAAATCTACATTTGCAAAAACAACGAATCTATTTGAATAGTTTTCCGCAATGTTATTTACGCTTTCAGCTAACTTATTTCCAGAACCCCCACTCAAATTCACCATAACAGCTTCATTAAGTGCATCCATGTCAGCAACCAAACTTTTAAGACGCTGAGCATTCATGCTTCTTTGATGACTATGAATGTCTACAAATGGATATTTAGCTTTTACCACTTCGTGAACAGGTACGACTAAAGTAGATTTTGGATTGTACTCTTCAAAACCCATTTCTTGAGCAGTCAAAAAATTACTTACCCATATGAATAAGATAAATTTAATTTTAAATTTCATTCCTTCTTTTTAATTGTTCATAATCGTTCTGAGTGTCAATATCCAATATACGGTGCGCAGCAGGTATCTTGACTACATTAAGTTGCTCCTGTTGCAATAGATGTTTTGCTCCAAAATCCTTATTCAGTTTTAAAAGATCATCCGCATATTTTTTAGGGAAAATAGCAGGAACTCCAGACCGTTTTTTATAGGCTGATGCGATAATTTTGTCCGGATTTTGTTTGGAGATAGCTATCAACATATTCAAATATTCTGGGTCGATTAATGGCTGATCCGCCAACATAATCAGAATTCCTTGAAATTCTATATCAGCTTGAAGCAACCATTCTGTCCCGGCAATAACAGACGTTCCTAGTCCTGACTGCCATGAAGTATTCTCTACAAAAACAACCTTTTCTTTTATATTTGATTTAATTAGGTCTGCATGAGCACCTAGAACGGCTAATACATTACTAGCCTTTGAAGCTTTAGCGGTCTGAATTACGTGCCCCAATAACGTAGTGTTTTTCCAAGGAAGGAGTTGTTTTGGTTTCCCCATTCTTGTGGAAGCTCCAGCTGCCAATACCATTACGGCAATATGGTGCTGTTTTTTATTCATTAGGTGTGTATTCTTCCTTGTTTATTTTTAAGCATTATAGGCTCCTTATTTCTCGTTACCGAAAGTATTTCCGATAGAATAGCCAATGCGATTTCCTGCGCAGTTTCCGCACCAATATCCAAACCTGCAGGACCATGAATGATATCTAAAAAAGTATCTGAAACTTCGGGGTAATGTTCTATGAATTCATTTAAAAGTTTCTCTCTGCGCTGAGTAGGACCCAATAATCCCAAGTATATAGGTCGTGATTTTTTTATGGCTAACAGATACTTTAAGTCACGAACGTAACTATGTGTCATTAAAACAATTGCAGTTTGCTTGTCAATCAATTTTATGGATAGCATTTCTGGTTCTTCCGCAAGAAAAAGACTTGCTCCAGGAAAATCATTAATGCTCTTTTCCTCTGCAGCAGCGGCAACAATGGTTACTTCCCAACCTGCCAAAGAGGCAAAAGAACACAGCTGAACCGCATCATGTTCCGCGCCTATTATTACCAACTTAAAACAAGGGTTCATTTCCTGCTCAAACAAAGTTCTTTTATTATCCAAAACAACACCAGGTCGCACTGCAAATTTCTCTTCGCCAAAAATAAAAAAAGAACCTAAATCTGAATGGTTTCCTTCTTCTTTGGTAAAAGTTGAAACAATATTAAATTGAGCCCTGTTATTTAGCACGTCATTAAAAGCATCAAGAAAAGCGGGACTAGGAACAAAAGGTTCAATCAAAATATATAAAACACCTTCACAACCCAATCGATATCTACCATCGTAAACCATCATTTTGGGCATATCATCAGAAAAAATGCTTTGCGCCTGTCTAATGATTTCTTTTTCCACACAACCGCCACTTACCGCCCCTGTTCTTTTCCCGTCTTCACGAATGAGCATACGCACTCCCGGACGACGGTATGAAGAGCCCTCTAAAGCAACGACCGTCGCGAGGACGGTCTTTTGCTTCTTTTCTTTTGCGACCTTAAAGGCCCTAATAATGTTTTTTAATTCATGCGTCATATAAAACGGAATAGTTTAAAGAAAAATGATATTAAACTAGGTTTCATGCTCCTAACCCAATATCTCCTCTTTTTTTACCTTCCATAGCTCCTCTTGCTGAATAAATGGCTGCTTGTAGGCTCTTTTTCCTGTAGCCGCTTTTAAGGCATTTGCTACCGCGCCACCTGCTGGTGGCAAAGTAGGTTCTCCTAACCCTGTTGGAGAAAGCTCATTTTGAACCAAATGAGTTTCCACAACCGGCGCTTCCTTCATACGACCCAAACGATACTTATCATAATTGTTAGCTGTTGGTTTTCCGTTTTCAAATCCGAAACTGCCATACATACTATGTCCTATTCCATCAACGATACCGCCCTCAATTTGATTTAAAGCACCCATTGGGTTTATCACAATACCGCAGTCAACTATACAAGTTACTTTTTTTACGACCGGCAGACCATTTTCAATCTGTACATCCGCTACTTCGGCAACGTGGGTATTATGGCAGTAATATGCCACAAACCCTTGATACGTTCCTTTGGGCTGTTTACCCCAACCGGACTTATCTACGGCCATTTTAATTACATCTTGCATGCGTTCCGGCGAATATTGAATACGTTCATCTTCCGTACCTTTTACTTTTTCCAAAAGGTCTAAACGCATTTTAATTTTATCGACTTCCATTTCCTCTGCAAGCTCATCAAAGAAGCTCTGCTCAGCATACGCTAAGAAATTGGTATATGGCGCCCGCCATGCGCCCGTTGTAATGTTACTTTTATAATTAGCTACATCAACTTGATAATTCTCTACGGCACCAGCAGGAAAGAAATTAGGAATTAAACCATACATGTTCGTATTAATTGCAGCCTCCTTTAATTGATAGCCTGTTAACTGACCATCCTTTATTGCCGCCTTAATCCTATACTTGATCGCTGGTCTGTACACTCCCGTAGACATATCATCCTCACGAGAAGAAACCATTTTAATCGGTTTTTTAACCGTAGCGCTAATCTCTGCCGCTTCGTAAACAAAGTCGCCATATAGCCTTCTTCCAAAACCACCACCCATACGGGTCATTTCTAAATGAATATCGGCAACATCACGGCCTAAAAGTGCCGCAACCGTATTGGCAGCATCCTCTGGAGTCTGAACAGGACCTACCAAATGAATTTTTTCATCCGTAACATTGGCAAAGAAATTCATAGGCTCCATACAGTTATGGGGCAAGAATGGAGATTCGTAAGTACGTTCCAAAACTTTATCCGCTTTTGCGAATGCTTTATTTACATCGCCATCTTTTCGCATGGTAACAAAGTCCTTACCATCTAACAGTCCGTTTAATTTTTTATCATGAAACTCCGTGCTTTCCAAAGGTGTAGCGTCTGACCAAGTGGCTTTAATCGCTTCTTTTCCTTTAAAAGCTTCCCAAGTAGAGTTTGCCAGAACAACTACTTTTCCACTACCACTAAGTTGAGCCGTCCAATTTACTTCCTCTTCGCTTAAAAGAGCTTTTGCCATATCACCAATTTGAATAACATCAACCACACCTGGAAGGGCTTTAGCGTCAGTAGCATCAAAAGAAACCAGTTCCTGACCAAAAGCAGGCGGTCTAAGAACAGCCGCATACAACATTCCGTCTTCTTTATAATCCATTCCGTATAATGGCTTCCCTGTTATTATCTTATTAATATCTACATTACGTTTATCCGTTCCAATGATGGTATAATCCTTTGGCTCTTTTAACGTAACATTTTCAGGAACTTCTAAAACTGCAGCTTCATCTACCACATCTCCATAGCTTAAAGTCTCTCCTGCTTTATTGGAAATGACTCCTTCACTAACCGAAAGTTCGGATGCATCTACACCCCAACGCGCAGCTGCAGCGTTCACTAACATTTGCTTTGCCGTAGCTCCCGTTTGACGAAGGGCGTCCCAACCAAAACGAATGGATTGGCTACCTCCGGCAATCTGTCTTGTATAATTTTTGGTATCAAGCACTCCTTGTTGCACATATACATTATCCCAAGAAACATCTAGTTCCTCGGCAATGATCATGGGCATTGAGGTTTTAACACCCTGACCAATTTCAGGATTTGGTGAAAAAATAGTCACCGCTCCGTTTTTGGCTATTTTTATAAACGCATTAAAATCATTGTAATTTAAATTCGCCAAATCCACAGGTGGTTTTACATCAGATTTACATGCGGTAAAAAGGTTGAAACCTATTAAAAGGCCCCCACTCGCCAGTGATGACGTGCGTAAAAAATTTCTTCGACTGAATTGTATGGATGGTGTTGACATGTGCAGTATTTTAAAGAATTGCAGCTTTTATATTCTAAAAGCGTAATAGTATGTTTTTTAGGCCATTTTTTCAGCAGCTACGCCTACCGCTTTTCTAATACGGTTGTATGCGGCACATCTACAGATGTTACCGTTCATTGCATCTTTAATCTCTTCCTCTGTAGGATTTGGATTTTGAGCTAGAAAAGCAGAAGCCGTCATCATTTGACCTGCTTGGCAATACCCACATTGGGGAACATCTACTTCCTTCCAAGCTTGTTGCACAGGATGCGAACCATCTTCTGATAAACCCTCTATTGTTGTAATGGACATTCCTGCGGCAGATGCTACCGGTAATGAACAACTTCTTGTAGCATTGCCATCAACGTGAACCGTACAGGCCCCACATTGTGCAATGCCACAACCAAACTTTGTACCGACCATATCTAAATGATCTCGTAAAACCCATAATAATGGGGTGTCTTCACTAGCTTCTACCGTATGAGCTTTTCCGTTTACCGTTAGTTGATAGGTTGGCATAAATATCGTTTTAGTTTTGATTTGCAGTTATAGCATTACAAGATATTAAAATTATAACCTTAAATTGGCACTTTAACAATTTCTTTGGTCTTCTGAAAACTTACTTCACAACTATTGGCAAACCTTAAGCCCCTAACCTTCAAACATCCAGACTTCAATACTTTTTAATTTCATTGGTAGGCAATAAGCTAAACATTGATTTTATTAAAAACTTAATAACCCGGCTGTTTTGCGGTCTTAACATTTATTAACATATTTTTTTAACGTATTCATACTTTAAATCGAAAATTAACGTTGTGATGGTTGAACGTAAAAATCTCGAAAATGAATCCCTCCTTTAAACTTATTTTGTTTTTTCTATCTATTGCCTTATTTGTTTCCTGTGGAAATGCAGATGATGATGTAAATTATGCCCTCAACACAGGCGATGGATTCGGGGAAGGGCAATCCGTAGATAAATGCCTTGACCTAGGCGAGAACGATTTAATTCTCTCTATACAAGACCAGTACACTACAGATCCAGGGAAAGTTTCTATTTTCTTTAAAGTCTCCAATAGCGATGGCACTCCAGTTTCTGGTTTAACCGCGGATCAATTTACCATCTACGAGCAAGGAAGGAATGACGACTGTTTCAATACCATTTCAACTTCCGAATCCAATGCTAGAATATCACCTAACGAACAGATATTCTCAAGTAATACATTATTGATTCTTGATTTAAGCGGTAGTGTTTTAGAGACTAGCTTAGAAGAATTGAAAACAGCAAGTACCAGTTTTGTAAATACGGTTATGCCTGAAACAACTCAAGAATCGTATAAAATGGCCATTTATTGGTTTGATGGAGAAGATGTTCTTCATGAACTTAATCCATTAACTTCAGAAAAATCAGAATTGACACAGGCCATTGCAACTATTGATGCGGATATTAGTAGCGATGCTTCAACAGACCTTTATGGTGCCGTGATAAAGGCGACCGATAAGGCTACTGAATTATTGAACGAAAGCACCCAAGATGAAAGAATTGGAGCTGCTTCCGTAGTTATCTTTACGGATGGTACTGACCAAGCTTCTAGATATTCAAAAGATGCAGCTCAGGAAAAAGTAGACACCGCAGACCCTAATATTTCTTTTTTCACTATTGGTTTGGGTGGTGAAATTGATACTGCTGTCTTAACGGCACTAGGAAAAACATCTAGCGAATTTGCGGCTAACAAAGATGATTTAGAGGATACCTTCAACAGGATATCGGATTTAGTTTCGGAACGCGCAAGTAGTTTTTACCTTTTTGAGTACTGTAGTCCTAAAAGAAGTGGAGATAATAACTTAGCCATTCAAGTAACAGAAGGAAGCCTACAAGGTGCTGTTCAAACCAAATTCAATGCGGATGGGTTTACCGGAGGCTGCGAATAGCTAGTAAAACTCAGAAAAAAACAAAAAAAAGACACCTGTTTTAGGTGTCTTTTTTTTTACCTTACTTTCAACTTTTAATAACTTAAAATCAATTAGTTAGGCTAACGTTCATCGTTTTTATTAGACTTTTGAGCATTAATCTTAAGAAGTCTTTGACATCCAATTTTAAACCTACTTCGTATCACTAGTATCAAAATACTTTATAACAAAACATTTGAAAATGAAAAAATCTATTATCCTAAGTACGCTTGCCGTTACACTAATGGCATCTTGTGTTTCAAAGAAAAAATATGTTGAGCTTGAAAACAATTTATCTGAAACGCAAAGCGCATTAACTAAGACCCAAGTTGAAAAGGAAGAGCTTGAAGGAAAAATGACTAAGATAGAGGCTCGTGTTACCGAGTACAATTCTAAAATCAATTCTTTAAAGGAAATCAACGATAGCCAAATGACTTCAGTAGATGATGTTGCCGTAATGAGCAACAACACCAAAGCTAAAATGCGATCTACTCTTGCAAAAGTTGACCCTACCAAATTGGCAGAGGCTAAAACTTTACAAGATTCTATGAACTTGGCGATATCTTACAACTTAAAAAAATCTATTTCTGATGATGAAGATGATGTAGATGTTAATATTGACAAGACTGTTGTTATGATCAACATCTCTGATAAACTTCTTTTTAACAGTGGTAGCTACCGTGTAAGCAGTAAAGCAAATAAAATCCTAGGTAAATTGGCGGAAGTAATCAATTCTGAACCAAGTATGGAAGTTATGGTAGAAGGTCATACCGACTCTAAAACCATTAGCACTGAAATGTTCCGTAACAACTGGGATTTAAGCGTAAAACGTGCCACTAGCGTTGTAGATATTCTACAGAACAAATACAACGTTGACCCTACTAAGATGATTGCTGCCGGTAGAAGTAGCTATTTGCCTTTAGTAGATAACGATACAAGAGAGAACAGAGCAACGAATAGACGTACTAAAATCGTTATCATTCCTAACTTGAACAAGTTCTTTGCACTTTTGGATGCCGAATCACTTTAAGACCTATAATTTTTCAAGTTATTAAACTTGGTGATTGAAAAAGGGAGGACATACCGTTCTCCCTTTTTTTATGCGTTACAACGAATTAAAACAATATTCAGTAGGGTTTTTGGCTACTTCGCTGTCTAAAGAGAACGAGTACCCCATATTCGAAAATGAATTCCTACATCCGAGAACGAATGCTGTGCTAAATGGCAAAATTAGAACACATATGGATGTATTTACAATTATTATTCAGAACACCGCTTTACAAGGAATGCCTAAGTGGTACCAAGCTTTAACGATATCGTTGTTTACGATTATAGCTACGGTAGCAATTTCAGCGTATTTTAAAATTGGCATTCACGCCACTGAAATGTCCGAAATGGCAACGAGATTTGGGTATTAAAGGCTAAAACATCCCTTACCTGTAAATCATTGCATTTTTAAAATTGATTTTCTTATCACTACTAAGGTCAATAAGGAAACCATTTATTACGGCATGCGTTATATCTTCTCCTTTTTTAAGAAGAAAGGTTGGGTTGAAGCCTACTTCAATTGAAAATTCTGGAACTTCGTAGCGCTTGCCTATCATATGAATAGGAAAAGGTGATGCTAACTTAGCTGATGGAATGTTCTCAACACGAACATACGTGTATCCGGATTTCAATAAAGACCTGATATCCATAGCAGCCAAAGCGTCTATTGAATTCAACAACTTAGGGTACACCTTGCCAGGTGTTACCCTATATCCGGTGGCATCTAAAGTTTCATACCCGTAATATGTTGAAAGGTCTCCCTGATCTAAGATACGACTGCTGTACCAAAAATCATCATGGTCTTCTTTGTCTACTTCCAAACGGTTCATTCCTATATCTAAAACATAGTCCTTTCCTAAAAGTGGGTAGGTTACATTTTCTATTTTAAGGTCGAAAAGCTTCCGGTCATTTTCTGGAATTTTCTCATATTCCCCCAAAGGGATTTTCTTATAATTTTCAGTTGCTATAGAATAAATGGCAGACAGTATTGAAACATAATTCAGTTTTCTGATTTCTTGCTTTTCAACATCGCCAAGATAACCGCCAGACTCAATTAAAATGGTACTTGTGCCCCACTTCTGTATATTATCGCCAAAAGCCCTTGGTTCAAAATCGTCATTATAGCGCCCTACCTGTCCTGCTGCGTATTTTTGAATTATGCTGTTCATAAACACTATTACCTTCATGGCGTTACCCCGCTTTTCGTTAATATCCTTTTCATAATTATAGGCAGGTGCCAAATATGAGATAGTAGCTGGTTTTTCCGTTCTTTCCGCATTATAGTAGGTGCTCTGATCATGCAGGTTAAAACCAAAATCCGCATTTAAACTGTCCCGCACTCGCTTTAAAGTTTGCCCTTCCGGGGATTGCAGCCGTAACGCATCACGATTAATATCGATTCCCAAACGGTTTCTACGTTGAAATACTTCAGCACCATCAGGATTCAGCATTGGCAGAAAATGCAAAGTGCAACTGGCTAAAATCTCTTGCTTTTCCGCTTCAAAATCAGGACTATCAAAAAGATTGAAAATATCAAAAATTGCTTGGGTAGCCGTTGGCTCATCACCATGCATTTGAGACCAGAGAAAAACATGGGTACCCCCTTCTCCAATGCTTATAAGTGACAACGCACGGCCTTCAATTGAAGTTCCCACCCTATTCACTTTGAATTTATCGTTTTTCCTATATTTTTCAATTAAGGGCTGTAAGTCAGAATGCTTTATACGCCTTTTGCGAAGCGAAGGTTCTTTATACGTTTCGTAAGTATCATAAAGCAGAGTAGTAACATCTTTCTGCTGCGCAGAACAAAATAAGTTTGCGAACAGAAATAAAACGATAATCTGTATTTTCATGGGGTAATTGGTTTTGGTAGAGGTTCAAAATTAAGGTTTTTAGTGGCTTGTCTCACTTTATACATAAAATCTTCTCCAGGGTCGGTTTTTTTGGTTCTATACCCTTTGTCCTTTTCTAACCACAATGGATGATTTTCGAATAAAGTGTATTCATAGTGGCCTATGAGATAATCAATTGCATACTTGTTGGCCAAATATTTTACTAGTGCAATATTAGATTTAAGTTGTGCTTCCGTTAAAGGTAAAGCATCAGTTCCACCCACATTCTCTATACCGATAGCACAATGATTTAAACCAATTACATGCCTGGCCATAGTGGTTTCTGGTAAAAGTTGATAAATAGCCCCATCCCGGTCTACTATAAATTGAGAAGAAACATTTAGCCCACTTACGCCCTTTATATCCGGCCTCCAATTAGGTAAAACCGATGGATTAAAAGCCTCAAAAGACTCTTCTAAAGTAGGAATGACCGTCCAATGTAGTACGATCATTTTTGGTTCTATAGTAGGAGATTCTTGTTGAATTCCATACCTGTTTTCAAGATATTCCAGCGTAAGTTCTTTTCGGTTTTCATCAAAAACTATGGGCCTATCTATTAGCTCGGGAATTTTAACAGACTCCTTAGTCGGTTTACAATTAGCGAAAATCACAAAACTGCAAATGGCAATAAGTGCTCTAGAATTTTGAATCATTCGGTTTTTGTATTGGCTTTACGTTTTACGCGATATTCTATCTTTATTTCCTTCATGCCCCACTCCCGTGCTTTTTCAATATCATTTCCCATATAAATATCGATTTTATTTTTCCAGCGACTGTTCATTTTATCCTTTACGACATAAATACCTTCTAAACCTTTGATCTTTAATTGTGTGCCTTGCTCCAAACCAAGCTGAAGTAAATCTTGAGAGACTGCCACTGTTTTCATTCCCGGTTTTAGAGTGTCCCCCCAAGCCGCAACACTGGGCTCATCATCAGTTTGCCACTCTACTGAATTGTAAGCCGATACATTAACCGTTCTACTTTTCCAAACATAATCCCTATCACTTTCGGTGCATGCATCACACAGACAAGATAAAAACAAGATCAGGGTCATTTTTTTATACATGGCTGAAGGGATTTACCTTAAAGCTACATAATTTTTAAGATACGAGGTACGGAATAGGCTCCCCTTTGTGAAGGGCGATTATATTTCTTGCCGCAAAAACGGACATTTTATTCCTAGCCTCTATAGTAGCCGATCCTATGTGGGGCGTTACCGCAACATTTTCCATAGCAAGTAAAGGGTTATCTTTTTTCATAGGCTCAGGATCTGTTACGTCTAGACCTGCTCCCCATATATCATTCTTCTGTAAAGCCGCAATCAAATCATTCTCATGATGTACCTGGCCACGTGCGGTATTCACGAAAATAGAAGTGGCCTTCATGCTTCTAAAAGCATCCTCGTTAAACTTATGCTTGGTATCATCTGTTAGCGCACAGTGAGCGGAGACAACATCACTCTGTTCCAAAAGCTCCTGAAAACTTACTTTTTTAGCCTGTAATAGTTCTTCTGCTTCTTGATTTAAAGAGCGATTACAGTAAATAACATTCATATTGTAAGCTCCCTTACAACGGCGTGCAAATTCTAATCCAATTCTTCCCAATCCAAAAACCCCTACTGTTTTGTTTTTTAATTCTATACCCAAATGCGCTTGAGGCCTAAAATGTTGCCATTCTCCCTTTGCTATGGTTTTGTGCATAAAAAGTATTTTTCTGGATACCGCCAGCATTAAAGTAAAGGCCATATCTGCCGTAGCATCTGTCATGGAATTTGGAGCATTTGCAATAAGAATTCCTATTTTTTTTGCTTCCTCTAAATCTATATTGTCATAACCGGCCGCGTATTGTGAAATGATTTTAAGGTGCTTATTTGCGTTTAAAAATTCAGCATCAAATTTGTAGTTATTTGTACTTAAAAGCCCGTCATGATTAGATGCAGCTTCATAAAGCTCTGCTTTGGTCATAGGCCTGTCTTTAGTCCATTTGGTAACTTCTAGGCCTTCACTTTTCAACATTTCTACTCCAATATCCGGAATATTTAAGGGTATAAGTATTTTCATGGTCGGCAATTTATAAAAACTAACAAACGGTTTTACAAATTCCTGTACTTTTACATGCTTATAGTGTACTTTTCATTTTAAAATCAAAAA
>ENA-ORXM01000788-ORXM01000788.1-marine-metagenome-genome-assembly--contig:-NODE-788-length-49616-cov-4.678233_pt1 | contig 49616 bp, 42 predicted proteins | sample MGYA00237867_ERZ511480 | MGnify/ENA primary metagenome ERZ511480 (study PRJEB26309, sample SAMN06266103) | marine metagenome | isolation source: Algal blade | place: United Kingdom:Sidmouth, United...
AGCCTATCCCCTGACGGGAAGCCCTACCCTACCCGCCTACCAGCAAGTCTGGGTATATAGAAACGGCGCCAAATTGATTGCCAACGTAGACTATACGGTCGCAGGTTCAACCGTAACCCTTGCACCGGGCGGTACGGCACCCAACGATTGGTCCGTGTATGCAGGTGATACCGTAGAGGTACAATTTATCAGGTAAAACTTCCGATAAGCAATAGCTCTAAATTTTACGATACGGAATGTATTTCTTAGGTAGCATCGTTAGCTAAAAAATACATTCCCAAATTAAAAAGAGGGGGCTATGCAGCAATTCCTATTTTACAATAGTCACGTCTCCGGAATTTTAAAATATCCGAGTCGATATGGCCATTTCCAAAAATGTACGACCAGTTACAAATACGAATCTTGAAACAAGTCTTTATAGGGCTTATTGCGCTTTTTATACATATAGACACCAGCGCTCAGGAAGAAACGGTCACCGACAATAAGGGAAACATCATCAACGTCAGAAATACGGTGGTCACGACTGCCGCCACCGCCCCGGCAACTCCTCTAGAAAACGATATCTGGTTCGATACGACGGCAAACCTGACAAAAGTCTATGATGGCACCTCGTGGATAGTCATTAATGCAGATGCCCTGGCATCAAAAGAAGATACTGCCAACAAGTCTACCGATGTTACCTTTGCCGATGCTACAAATACCAAGTTCCCAACAGAACTTGCGGTCAAGACCTATGTCGATGGACAGCTGGTGGCTTCACTCGATGATGATATCACAGGAGTATCGTTCGATGGCACTAATTTAAAAGTAGACGAAGGCTTAACATCTTTCAGCGCTGACTTATCACCTTTACGCGATAGCGACTGGTTCGAGGCGAACAGTAGCAATCAAACGTCAGATATCAATAATAACATCTATACGTTCGGTAATGTAGGTATCGGCACGAACGACCCGCAAAAGGGTTTACATCTTGCTGGAGGAAACTCAGTAATCCGATTATCCCGTTCGAGCGATACGGCGGCGATGATTTTCGATAGATACTCCGGTACGGTTGACAATACCCTGAAATCCTTTCAATTTGGCGTAAACGCTTCTTCGACAGGAGTGGGGGAATTCTTTTTCGCTGACTATGACGAAAATATAGGCGGGGCAGCTTTCACTAGAATAATGACCTTTACCGATGGCGATGAGGTCATACGTTTTAACCAGTACGGAGGCGGTTCGTTTACTTCCTCAAACTCGACCTATTTATTAGGGGTGGAAAACGATGGGGATGTGGTTGAAGTAGAAGCATCGAACCTATCCGGACATAATTTTTACGAGGAAGGTTCAACTACGATAGCCGATGATATCAACGATAATATTTATACGCAAGGCAATGTCGGTATTGGTACCACGGCGCCAGCATCTAAATTACATATAAACGAAACCGTCGGAACAGTGGCATCGGCTACTGCCGGATCCCTATTGCTTGAACACGAAAATAGTGGAGGTACCAATTCTATCGTATTTAAAAGCACTTCAAACCTAGGTAGTGATTACGGGTATATTCAGTTTTCCGATGATGGGAGTTTAAACGGCAGCACAATCGAAAATGGGCTATTGGAAATTGGTATTCAAAATGATGTAGCCGGTACTTATCAAGATGACATTGCCCTTATGCCTTCTGGAAATGTAGGAATCGGGACCCGAGCTCCATCTGCGAAATTGGACATTGAAAGTGATGGGGTTCCCCTCAAAATTACGCCGAATAGCTCAACTCCTACTGGAACCGAAGCTGGTCAGATGTTTATGGGTACCGATGGCATTTTGTATGCCTATGATGATAGCAGAAGTAAATGGCTGAGTGTTGATCGGAACGAAATCAGCTGGGCACGAAACTACAGTCTTACTACAAATGAATATTTAAGGGCACACAGCTCGCCATCGTCGAACAACGGCTATCGTATGATTCGCGATGCTACAATTACGGCGATTGCCGCCCAGACAAACGCATCGGGTAGTTGGAGCCTCTTAATCCTTAAAAATGACGGGGTAGTTTCAATAGCCTTCATAACCCTCTCCAGTGAAACCGGCAAGCACGCAACAAATATTAATGTTGATGTTGATGAAGGAGATTTTATTCAGGCATACTGTCTTGGTTCGAATATAAACCATCCCCTTGGTTCAATAGAATTTGCATGGAGGAAATAATTTTTACCACACGACCATATGGAAAAATAATCATTAGATGCTGCAAGATGAAAATAACAAATTGTAGTCTAGCTATAGTTCTAGGGCTTATTTTAAAAGATTAGTTTTGTTCCTTTTAGTTATTTGGCGATTAAAAAATACTGAATGGCACTATTTCAACGTTTATGAGTTAATATGAAAACCTTTTCGGTATTCTGCACAAAGAATATGAGATGAACAAACTTGTCGTATTTGTTGTATTTATCGCGATGTCAGTGTACGGTGTATCTGCGCAACAAGATCCTCAATACACTCAATACATGTACAATACGCTGGTAATCAACCCTGCCTATGCCGGATCAAGGGGTGCTTTTAGTATTACGGGCATGCACCGTTCACAATGGTTAGGTATCGAAGGAGCACCGAAAACCCAGACATTAAATTTTCATACGCCAATGTCGGAACGTGTAGGAATCGGGCTTTCTATCGTTAACGATGAAATCGGTAACGGTACCAATCAAGAAACCTATTTTGATGGTATATTCTCGTATACCATACCGCTTGCCCGTGAAAAAAAGTTAGCTTTCGGAATAAAAGCGGGAGTTCATCTACTCAACCTTGACTTTACCAAATTGGCAAATTTTAATAATGAAGTAATGGGTTCGGGCTTTGTAAATGTCGATAATAAATTCTCGCCCAATTTCGGTTTCGGAATCTATTATTATGATGAAAGCTTTTATGCGGGCCTTTCGGTTCCCAACTTTTTGAAGACCCAACATTTCGACGATTCCAATTCAAGTAATTCATTTTTGGAAACCGAGCGGTTCAATATTTATTTTATGACAGGCTATGTCTATGAGCTGAACCCCAGATTACAATTTAAACCTGCGCTGCTGGTGCGAATGCTACAAGGTACTCCCTTGCAGGTAGATCTCTCGACCACTTTTTTGATTAACGAGAAATTTAACTTGGGTGCTGCGTATCGATGGAACGGTGCCTTGAGTGCTATGTTCGGCTTTCAGTTAAACGACAATATGCTCTTGGGATTAGCTTATGACCGTGAGATTTCGGAGCTCGGCGGCTCCACTTTTAACGATGGTTCCTTTGAAGTAATCTTGCGGTATGAATTCTTGACAAGATTCCAACGAAGGCTTACCCCAAGGTTTTTCTAAATCCCACCTATTTTCAAAGTAATACGCATATTCTTTCCACTACAGTAAATGCATAAAGAGCGATAAATAAGTTCCAGCGACAGGAGTTGGAAATCGATGTATCCTAAAATAAAAATTAGACTATTCACAGCTTTAAGCCCGACCTTAGTCCTTTGTCCATCAAGCTAATAAATCCAATAGGTTTCATCATAACTCAAACCGTTCTATCAGCTAGCAACCTACAAAAAATTGGGCATACACCTATTGATTGTAGACGTTCACAACATATTATTTTTCAAACCTTTCACGCGCTTTATATTTGGATTAAATCGGTGAAGTCTTTTTCTTACATGCAACGACAAATGCTTTAGAAATGGATTAGTCCAGTTTCCCCAAATGTGAGAAGTCTCAAGAAAATCTTACCTACTATTTTTTTCCTGCTCTTGGCGGGCAACTTGCTCTTAGGGCAACAAACGACAAGTTGGACATCACTTTCTTCAACAGCCTGGGAATCCGTAACTGACGATGGCCTTGTAAGGGTCGAATGTTCCGTGTCTGGTGGGGTTTCTATATCGGGGGCTGAAACCATGGGATGTGGCCCTACTACCTACAACGAACCCGGTATTTTTGGCAGTCCGTCTTTAGAGGTTTCCGCCAGTCAGTTGATTTCAGGGGCTATCGAGTTTGCTTTTTTTGACACAGCAACAAATAATCCTATTCATGTCGTAAACCCAATGCTTCATGTAGATAAAGTAGGTACATTTGCCCTGTTACCTTTACCCTTGTTAGGCTTTTCCACAACAACAGGCGTATTTGAGTCCACAAATGGTTCTTGGACAAATCTAGCTTCAAACGGACCTATTTTTCAATCGACTTCAACACAATTTAATATTGATGCTCCGGCTCTTTTAGGGGGTAATGGCGGAGAATGTGGCAACGGTATCGACACAGGTACTGGAGGCGGTACCATGCAAATGGCCGATGTGGTTCAATCCATTAATATGGATGTTTTTGTAACCACAGGATTACTTAGTCTACCGGAAGAAGTTGAATTCGTATTATCGAATTTAATTATTGCAGAACCCGAAATCGAAGTAACCAAAACCGTAACCGAAAATTTTGGAAACCCAGTCGATATAGGAGATACGGTCGATTACACAATAGAAGTAGAAAATACTGGCAACGTCACCCTAAATACAATCCGGCTCACGGATACATTTACCGATGCTGGACTAAACCCTCTTTCGTTAACGACTGGGCCTACCTTTGATAGTGCTTCGTTGGGTTCGGTACAGGGTACACTTCTTGCCGGCGAAATAGCGACTTATTCGGCAAGCTATACCTTAACGATTTCTGAATTGCAGGCCGGAGGAGTAATCAACCAAGTGGAAGTATTGGCGAATAGCCCGTATGGCATAGATGACGTAAATGATCTTTCCGATGACGGAAACGATTCTGATGGAAACAACGACAATGATCCTACGGAAAGCTTTTTTCCCTATCCGACGGATGATTCTGCAATAGTTTGTGAAAATGTACCTTTCGATATCGACGTACTTTCCAATGATAATTTTGGGGGAAATGGTCAATCTTCGGGAAGCATATTTTTAGTCTCTTCACCGACTTCAGGAAATGCAGTGGTCGATGAAAACGGCACTCCGACTATTCCTTCCGATGATTTTCTCATTTATACTTCAGACCCCGGATATTCTGGTTCCGACAGCTTTACCTATGGTATAAGTGATGCAAAGGGGTATACCCAGCATGCCACGGTAAACATAACGGTACAAGCTGCCCCAAACTCGGGAACAAATGGCAATCTGACGATTTGCGAAGGGGAAACGGTTACCAACAGCCAGCTTTTCAACGCACTAGGGGGGACACCGGATTCCGGTGGAACTTGGAGCCCCGCACTCGCAGGGGCCGGAACCTACACCTATACCGTAACAGCAACGGCACCTTGCACAGTTGATACCACTTCAGAGGTCACCGTTTCCGAACAAGCTGCTCCGGATGCCGGGACCAATGGTTCCCTGACAATTTGCGAAGGCGAGACCGTTACCGACACCCAGCTTTTCAACGCACTAGGCGGAACACCGGATTCCGGGGGGACGTGGAGTCCCGCACTTTCGGGGGCCGGAGCCTATACCTACACCGTGACGGCAACCGCACCTTGCACAGTTGATGCAACTTCGGAAGTCACCGTTTCCGAACGACCAGTACCAAATGCTACTGATGATAATTTTACCATCGATGAAAGCACTTCTTTAGACAATAATGTTTCCATAAACGATTTGGGTACTTTGACAGCCAATTTTACCATTTCGAATAATCCCCTGAATGGTACTGTTTCATTAGATACCGACGGTTCCTTTCTGTATACTCCGAATCAAAATTTTAGTGGAACGGATAGCTTTGGTTACCAACTAACGGACCCAAACTGCGGAAACGATACGGCAACCGTCACAATTATTGTAAACGATTTACCTGATAATTCACCTATTGCTACTGTATTGACTATTGATTTTATTACGGAAGACAATGTGGTCAATGAAGCTGAATCCCAAACCATCATTCCGATTACCGGGTCGGTATCTGGTAATTTCATGACCGGCGATGTGGTCACATTATCCATAAACAACGTAGAATATAACGGTTCCGTGAATAGCAGTGGCTCTTTTTCAATTGCTGTACCGGGGACAGCCCTGGTAGCTGACAGCGATACCTTGGTTGCCGGTATTATTACAATAGCTTCGATTACAGCTAGCAATATCGGTACTGCAACTTCAAATCGAGACTACGATACGGACACCGATTCTCCGCTAGTTGATAGTTTTGTCACTGCAAATCAATTTCCGCAACTGACAGGTCTGGGTAGCCCAAGTGAAATCTTGACAATAGCTGTCGATATTGATGAGGATGGCACTTATGATGTAGCGTACACCGTATTGACCGACAATAACGGCATGTGGTCAATCAATACTGAAAATACAACTTCTGACAGCGGTACATTCGCGGCCATTGGCAATGAGACCATTCTTTCCATTCGTGCAACAGATACTCCTGGAAACCAAGGTTTTGGGGAAGTTATCGTAGCGTTCGAAAACGATAGCGATCAAGATGGTCTTCCTGATTCAGAGGAAGTTGATATTGGTACCGATCCCAATAACCCTGATACGGATGGCGATGGAATTAACGACGGCAGAGAAGTACAAGATGGAACGGATCCGCTAGACCCGTGCGATTCCATAGAGGGCACTCCTCCACCCAATGCTTCATGTGACCTTTACGTAGAACTTGATTTAATCAAACCGGGAGACCTTCTCAACGGTACATTCAACATTATAAACGTCGAGCGCTTTCCTGACAATACCGTTGAAATCTATAATAGATGGGGGAATCTGGTATGGGAAACCTCAGGTTATGATAACCAATCAAATGCTTTTGACGGCATATCGAAGGGAAGAATTACCGTTATGGAAAATCAAAAACTACCGTCAGGAGTTTACTTCTATGAGATAAAATACGTCGCCGACGGAACGAACAAATACAAAAACGGATACCTCTACGTAATACGTTAGAAGAAACGACCCAGAATGAAAAACGCATTAATAACTTTCTTTACACTTCTGTTGGCCACTCAGGTACTATATGCACAGCAAGATGCTCAATATACGCAGTATATGTACAATACGTTGACGGTAAACCCTGCATATGCCGGTTCAAGAGAGGCATTGGGCGTTTCAGTACTCCATCGATCGCAATGGATAGGCCTAGACGGTGCGCCAAGTACACAGACATTTAATATTCATGGCCCCTATAATGAGAAAATTGGCCTTGGTTTTTCGATCGTTCATGACGAAATTGGTAACAATACGAATCAGAATACCTATTTTGACGCATCATTTTCATACACTGTTCCCACTTCGGAAACCACTAAACTATCTTTTGGGATAATGGCCGGAGGCCATCTTCTCAACGTAGATTTCAATAAACTACGAAATTATAGTGCTAGTCTCGCTCCATCAGTTGAAGACGAGCTCTACAAAAGGTTCTCACCGAATATCGGTGCCGGAATCTATTTTCACTCCCAAAAATTCTATGTCGGCGTTTCCGTACCCGATTTTCTAGAAACCGAACATTTTCAAAACCCAGATGACACCGGTACCGCTATTACATCGGAACGAATGAATTTTTATCTCATTTCCGGTTACGTTTTTGAACCAAGTGCGTTTTTGAAGTTCAAGCCGGCCTTTTTGGTCAAAGCGGTCGCGGGGGCGCCATTACAAGCCGATGTATCGGCTAATTTTCTTTTGAACGAAAAATTTACATTAGGCGCCGCCTATCGATTTAATTCTGCCGTAAGCGGTTTATTCGGATTTCAAATGAATCGAAAGTTCATGTTGGGGCTAGCCTATGATAGTGAAATATCAGAATTGGGCGGTACCCGTTTCAATACAGGTTCGTTCGAAGTATTTCTCAGATATGAGTTTATCAAAAACGGTAAAATTGATGTAACGCCCAGATTTTTTTAATATGATCTCGATGGATTCCATATATGCCTATTTCTTCTTGGTAGTTTTCTGTTTCGCCTATGGAACAAGCTATTCCCAAGAAAAAAAAGATAAGCAGAACGCTGATAACTTTAGCGATTATGGATATATGGTTCCGATAGAATCATATTCGTCACTACTCAATAAAGGATTTGACAAAGCGACTATCTACAAAAAACTAGGTAATGCCAATTTCTTGAACGCCGAATACGATGTGGCCACTTTTTGGTACGAAAAACTCACGGCAATGGAAGGTATCGAAGTATCGCCCGAATACCTTTACCGCTATGCCCAGGCCCTAAAATCAATTAAAGACTACGAAGGATCGAAAAAGTGGATGGAAAGGTTTCAGAATGTACAGACCCAAGACATACGTGCCGATCTGTATGCCCAAAATACCGATTATCTTAAAAGTATTCGAATTCCAAAGGAACAGTATACCATAAAAAATCTTTCAAAACTGAATTCAAAAGAATCTGACTTTGCACCCGCCTATTATTTTGAAGATTTGGTATTCGCTACGGCGAGAGATCTTGAATACTCGGCCAAGTACAATGACCTATCGTACTTGAACCTCTATCAGGCAAAACTTTCGGTTGATGGAGAGAGCGGTTCGTTATCTCCTTTTTCTAAAGATTTGAATACCCCGGCAAATGAGTCGTCAGCTGCCTTTACCAAAGACGGCAATACCCTCTATTTTACTAGGAACAATTTTTCAAAAAAGTCTTTTAAGAGGGATAAAAAGGGAGTAAGCAGGTTAAAAATTTATCGCGCAAGTCGTGAAAACGGTATCTGGGGAAAAGTTGAAGATCTGCCTTTTAATAGTACCAAATATTCGGTAGCACATCCGACACTGAATATTGATGGCACGAAACTTTATTTTTCGTCTGACATGCCCGGCGGCCAAGGTGCTTCTGACATTTATGTTGTGGATGTTCTACCTGACGGTGGCTTCGGAATTCCTCAAAACCTTGGGAAGCCTGTAAATACGGAAAGTAGGGAAACCTTTCCTTTTATGGCCGACTCGGGAACACTATATTTTGCATCAGATGGTCATCCGGGGCTTGGGGGGCTGGACGTATTCAAGGTAGACCTACAGAATGTAAATGAAATTGAAAACTTAGGAAGCCCAATTAATAGTCCCGAGGATGATTTTTCACTGGTTATGGATTCGTCGGAAGAGTCGGGCTTTTTTGCCTCGAATCGAAAAGGCGGTCAAGGCAGTGACGATATTTATCATCTGCAAAAAAATAGTTCCGATTGTTTCACATTCATCGAGGGTAAAGCAATCGATAAAGATTCGGATAAACCCTTATCGAAAACGAGCGTAACCGCCTTTGATTATACTGGCAAAAAAATAGGTGATACAGAAACAGCCTCAGACGGGTCTTATACCATTAGAATACCTTGTCAGGAAAAACAATATCGGCTTGAAGGAGCAAAAAATGGCTATGAGAAAGGCAGTTTGTTTTTGCTCACAAGCGACGATAAAAATTATATCAACGAAACCAAGCTCCAACTTGAACAATTAAGCAAGGTAGCGGATATTGGTTCAGATTTGGTCAAGGTTTTGAAATTAAACCCTATTTACTTCGACTTGAACAGCTCGTATTTGCGAAGGGATGCCTACACCGAGTTGAATAAGGTAGTCGACTACATGACCCGGCGCCCTGAAATCAAAATAGCAGTGGGATCGCATACCGATAGCCGAGAAAGCGATAGTTATAACCTATGGCTCTCCGACAGAAGGGCAAAACGAACAGTAGCCTATCTTATCTCGAAGGGCATTACGGCAAACAGAATCAATGGAAAAGGCTATGGTGAAACACAGTTGATCAACAAGTGTGCAAATGGTGTGTGGTGTCCTGACCGGCAACATCAATTGAATAGGCGATCAGAATTTATCGTCATCGAGAAATGAATCTTCTTTATTCAAAAGAAACTCGAGTAGGATACTTAAAATTCTTGTACTAGCCGTATTTTTGCATAGCGTATTAAATCTCATGCAGAAAAAATTCAGAAAACTTGCTAAAGTGGCCTTGGTGCTGGTGTATTTGGTTATCGCTGCCGGTGCCGTCGTCAGAATGACGGGGAGTGGTATGGGCTGCCCTGATTGGCCGAAATGTTTCGGCTACTATATTCCACCTACCGAGGCATCTCAGTTAGCTTGGCAACCGGAAAAGTCTTATAATGAGGGGCAGGTCATAATCATTAGTGAAACCCTTAAAGTTGCCAAGAAAGATTTCACCACTGCTACTGAATTTTCAGAGGCAAACTGGGAGCCCTACACGAAACATGACTATGCGATTTTCAACCCATGGCATACTTGGATCGAGTTTATCAATCGCTTGATGGGCGCTCTGGCCGGCTTGGCTACGCTCATTCTCGCGTTCAGCGCTTTGCGATTTTGGAGGGAGGCTAAAAAAATTACCCTGCTTTCGTGGCTCGTCGTTTTTGGTATGGGATTTCAGGCATGGTTGGGCGCAACGGTAGTTTACTCTGTATTGGAGCCGGTTAAAATCACAGTACATATGATTATGGCCTTGATTATCGTCGCGCTATTGCTTTATATCATTCACATGGTAAGGCCATCACCAAACTCATCTTCTAAAGGCAACGGTATTATGCCCTTATTGACCTTAACTTTAATTGTAACCCTAGCACAAATAATTATGGGTACCCAAGTTAGGCAGTTCGTTGATAGCCAAATCGATATTTTTGGTGAAACTGCTAAGCACAAATGGCTGGCTGATGTAGATTGGAAGTTCTATGTACATCGTTCCTTTTCAATTATTGTAGTTCTCTTAAATCTCTTATTGGCGCGACAAATTTTCAGAAACGAATTAAGTTTTGACAAAATCAAATGGGTCTTGACGCTACTTACACTCGAAGTAGCCTCGGGAATAGCCATGTATTATTTGGATTTTCCTTTTGCCTCTCAACCATTACACTTGATTTTGGCTTCATTGCTTTTTGGAGTCCAGTTTTATCTGTTTTTAGAAGTAATCTATTCGAGAAGAATACTTCGAGCCTAGTTTTTTCTAGCAAGAAATCAGAGTTTCGGCTGAAATTTTAAATAAGATCGGATTGTCGAATCATAGCATTCCAAAATCACTGTAATGGAGATTAATAGTAAGTCATAAGACCCCGAATAAGCTTCTGAAACCAAAGAAGCGTTACAGTTGAAACCCATAATTCTTTGTAACTTTGCTTTCGCTTAAAAAGTAACAGTAATGATTTATAAAATACGTGTCATATTGGATGCCAAAGAAGATATTTTTCGTGATATCGAAATCGACGCGAGCAGTTCTATGGAAGAATTTCACAACGCAATCGCCCAGTCTTTCGGGTTTTTGGGCAATGAAATGGCCTCTTTTTACACCTGTGACGAAGAGTGGAATCAAGATGAAGAAATCGCACTTTTCGATATGAGCGAAAACGGCTCCGATGTAAGATTGATGAACGAAACGTTCTTGGAAGATGTAATGACCGAGAAAAATCCAAAACTAATATACGTCTATGATTTCTTAAGTATGTGGACATTCTTTGTGGAGTTGGCCGATATCGTAGAAAACGAAGCTGGTATTTCATATCCGAACCTATTGTTCAGTTTCGGGGAACTTCCGGAAACACCACCGGAAAAAACCTTCGAGTCAAAACCCACTTTTGATTTTGATGATACTTTTGAAAACTATGACGACCTCGATTTTGATGAAAATTGGAATTGAGGTTCAGTAATCAAAACTACCTTTGAAACTCAAGGCCTATTACCCATAAACTTTTTTAATAGTTGTTTTTTAATGCCTCAAAAGATTCCCTACTTCTAGGGAATGATAATAAATAATACTTTTAATGATAAACCTCTATCCTGCCCAAATCGAAACGATCTCATTGCACCGCGTGGGTAACAAAAACAAAAACGAAAGCGTATTTCTATCAGAAACCCCATTTTCATTGAATGATGAGACAACAGGGCTTTTGAAAGAATATTTCTTTAAGCCTTTTCGAGAAAAAGAGGAAAACTATTTCAAGTTCTTCAATGAAGTTGATGTCGAGTTCAATGAACTCAATAAAATAGCTGCTGACATATTTACAGATCCTGATAGTACGCATCAGAACTCGAAACGTATCGCCACCCATCTTTTTGAACAGTCGAACCACCCTCATATCAAAAGCGGAGAGGTTTACGTCGCTTACCTAACGGGAATACTTTTGGACAATGTTAAGACTGATGCTATCGGTATTTTCAAAAGCGAGCTGAAACATGACTTTTTACAATTCGAAGAAAAAGGAAGTAACCTTGATATCGTTATTCAACAAGGCATCAATATCAACAAACTCGACAAGGGATGCCTGATTTTCAATTCGAATTCAGATGAAGGGTACAAGATTTTATCCGTAGACAGCAATCGATACGATACCAAGTATTGGCTTGAAAATTTCTTGGCGGTAACGGCCTTGGCGGACGAAAACTTTTACACTAAAAATTATCTGAAGTTCTGTCAGAATTTCGCCAAAGATGTTGTGCTACCGGCCGAAGACAAACAGCAAGAAGTACTTTTTATGAACCGTGCCGTAAACCATTTTGCCAAGAACGACGAATTTGAGGAAAGTAATTTTCTCAATGAAGTTATCGAAAATCCAGAGTTCATTCCGGAGTTTAAGCACTACAAAGTCGAAAAAGGGCCGAAGTACAGTATAGAAGATGTATCTAATTTTGATATAGCGAACAAAGCGGTATCGGATGCCCGAAAGAAAATAAAGAATGTTATCAATCTAGATACCAACATTCAAATAAAAATGGATTTTATCAATCCAGAATCGGCCCAAAAATTTGTAGAAAAAGGCTGGGACGAAGAGCGCCAGATGTACTACTACTTGGTTTACTTTAATAAGGAAGCTCCCTAGCCTCCAAAGGGGGAATATCACTGTTGAAAAATAAAAATACTTTCCTTTGGAAAGTATTTTTATATAGTTCCATCTTTGGGGGCTAGGGGGCTTAGATTTTTATCTTCTGCTCAATTATCTGCTTCATACTTACATCTTGGTAATTACGTCGCACGTAATTAAGTGCTAAATCAAGAACTTCACCCATAGTTTTACACTTTTTGAATTTTGGATCAAGTGTAAATTCATGAATTTGGTCGCGCAGCATTTCTATATTTTCAGAAGTTGAAATGGTATCTGTTTTGGCAATCGCTCTGAGTTTTTTAATCCGATTTCCAGAACTTAAGATACGTTTGGCGACGATTGACCTTTCTTCGAGCTTGTATTGATCTACCGAATCTCTTCGTAGTTTTTGGCGAACCAACTCGACCATTTGATAATTTTCTTTAAAAAATTGTGGGCGGTATACATTTAGTTTTCCCTCAAAGCACTGCTGATCAAAGTCTATGGCGCGAATACGATAAACGACATGGTCGAAATCATGAACAGGAACAATAACGTAGTTATAAGAACGCATGTCGCCCAATAAGCGTATCATACAACGTTCATTGAACTTTACAAAACCCTTTGCGAGCTGTGCCTTTTCTGACTCGGTGCAATTGGGCAGCATATCTTTTATAAAAACGTCTCCAGGTATACCCGAAATATGCTCCTCAATCAGAGTATCTTTATACACTAAAAAATTCAGGTTATAAGGAGAGAGCATATGTTCGAGCTCAAGGCCATATATTCGCGATGCATCTGTTTTCTTTACATAGAAATACGTAAAGTTATCGTTGAGAATATTCCTGACCTTGATTCGAAATGGCTTTGAGTTACCAAAGGTGCAAAAGTCTACTGCATCAATATTGAGATATTGATGAATATTACCACTACCGTCAGAGTGTAATATAGAATAGACCATTTTAAGGCTATTGTCAATTTCTTGTCTGTCAAACTCAGAATAATAGACCCGTACCCACAAGGTATCTTCATCATTGGTGTCATAGACAACGACCGAACCCGAAAATCGTAACAAATCATCATAAAAAATAGGTATCTCTATTTTTCGCTTATAGTGATTCAGATATTCATCGAGTTTAACGCTGACAGGATAGGCAGGTTTTTTCTTCGACATTAATTTTTCTTCGGACATATCCGCTTTACTTTGTAACAAAACTACGCTTTTGTCGTCAACTTAATAGGAATCGAGATTCATGAAAGACCTCACGCCCCAGTTTTAAACCGTAACTCATCTAAATAACAGCACACTTTGGAAAAGATCCTAACCGTAAACAACCTCACTAAAAAATTTGGATATCTCACAGCGGTCAAAGACCTCTCGTTTACCATTGAAAAAGGCAACGTTTACGGAATTTTGGGCCCAAACGGTAGTGGAAAGTCTACCACTCTGGGCATTGTACTTAATGTAGTCAACCGTACCCATGGCGAATTTTCATGGTTCGATGGAAATACCTCGACCCACGAGGCACTGAAAAAGGTAGGTGCCATTATAGAGAGGCCTAATTTCTATCCGTATATGACAGCGGTTCAAAATCTGAAACTGGTCTGTAAAATCAAAGAGGTGTCCAATGCGAAAATCGAGGAGAAGTTGGAACTTGTGGGGTTACTAGATCGAAAAAACAGTAAGTTCCGCACCTATTCCCTCGGAATGAAACAGCGCCTGGCTATAGCATCAGCCCTACTCAACGATCCGGAAATATTGATATTGGACGAGCCTACAAACGGCCTTGACCCTCAGGGAATTCACCAAATTCGAGAAATCATAAAAAGAATCGCTTCTCAAGGTACGACCATTTTATTGGCCTCCCACCTTCTTGACGAAGTAGAAAAGGTCTGCACGCACGTGGTCATCCTTAGAAAAGGAGAAAAACTGTATTCCGGCCGTGTAGACGGTATGTTGGCAAGCCATGGTTTTTTTGAACTGAAGACTGATGCCATAAATCAGCTAAAGAACTATTTGGAAAAAAATCCGAGTTTCGGAGCGATTAAAATTGAAAATGGGATTATCACCGCCATTTTAAAGGAAGAGATGAACGCTTCTGAACTGAACAAAACACTTTTCACCGAAGGTATCATACTTTCACATTTGGTCAAACGCAAAGAGAGTTTGGAAGAGCAGTTCTTGACCTTAACAAAAAATCAGGCCAACTAAAAATCTATGATACGACTACTGCAAATAGAGTTTATAAAACTATGGAACAATAGAATAAGTAAGGTTCTTATTATTTCCTATTTTGTGCTGCTGACTTCGATTGCACTGATTGCAGCAATAAAATTCGATATCGGCCCGGTTAAGTTTCACCTGGCAGAACAAGGTATATTCAATTTTCCATATATCTGGCACTTCAATACTTTTATTACGGCACTTTTCAAACTATTTCTTGCCATCGTAATTGTCTCGATGATGGCAAACGAGTACAGCAACAAGACCATTAAGCAAAATTTGATTGACGGACTGTCGAAAAAAGAGTTCGTGCTTTCAAAATTTCTGACCGTAGTTACCTTTGCCCTAGTCTCTACGGTTTTCGTATTCGTAGTTTCCCTGATTTTAGGATTGGTATACTCTGATTTTAACGAAATTTCCATAATATTTTCCGACCTGGAGTTCTTACCTGCTTTTTTTCTCAAGTTGGTCGGTTTTTTTTCGTTTTGCCTCTTTCTGGGCATATTGGTCAAAAGGTCTGCATTCGCCCTTGGCTTTCTGATACTCTGGGTAATCGTAGAACAAATGTTATTCGGACTTTTAGGTTGGAAACTGGTTTCTTGGGAAACTGCCAAAACCATAAAAGGGTTCTTTCCTCTAGAAGCGATGTCAAATCTCATTGAGGAACCCTTTTCGAGACTTAAAGCGGTACAATCCGTTGCCAATCAAATTGGTGAAGAATTCAAGTTCGACTATGATGTGCATTGGCACGAAATTTCCATTGTACTTTGTTGGACAGGTATTTTTATCTATTCTTCTTACGCCTTGTTACGCAGGCGTGACCTTTAATTTTTTTCTACCGGTTTTCTGGTATTTCACAGCACTTTTTACTCGGAAAAAGCAATTTGTAGTATATTGTTCTACAGATTGCTATCCAGAAAATGAAGAGAATACTATTACAACTTTTCGCGTTGTACGTCGCGACAGCCGCTGGTCAAACCTCCGATTGCGCCAATGCGCTTGTGGTATGCGGTAACGAGGCTATTTCGACCTCGGTATTCGGCTTTGGCGTGCAGGAGTTGGACAATACAAGCAACCCCTGTTTTTTTCAGGAAGTGAACAGTATTTGGTTCGAACTTAACATTGCCGAAACGGGTACTCTGGCCTTTACGATTCGGCCGGACGAAGATGGTATTGGAGAAGACTTTGACTTTTACATTTTTGGGCCCGGCAACCCCTGTGGCGACCTTGACGATCCTATTAGATGTTCCACTACTAATCCGCTAAATGCTGGCCTTAATTATAATACGACGGGGCTGAGGGATAGCGAGACAGATACTTCCGAAGGGCCTGGGCCTGACGGGAATAGTTTTGTTCGATCCTTGGAGGTCGATGCGGGGGAAACCTATCGGCTTCTTATCGACCGCCCTCACGGCATTAGTAATTTTATTTTAGAGTGGACCGGTACATCGCAGTTCTTTGAACAGGCAGAAATAAATGATCCCGCACCCATTGAGCTCTGTTTGGCCGGGCCCGATACCGTTGTTGATCTTACCCAACGTCAAAATGAAATTGTCAATAGTCCTGACGTTTTTTTGGAGTACTATAATAGCATCGCTGACGTTTTCGATGGACTCAATTCCATTCTTGACCCTACCGAGTATAATCCTGCCCAAGAAGATAGTACCGTTTTTGTAAAAGTCACCAATGACAACGGTTGTTTTGATATTGTAGAACTCGATGTGAATGCAACGGCCTACATTTCAGGCAATTTTGAATATGCTGCATGCGATATCGATAATGATCGTTTCGAAAACTTTCAGCTCGGCACGATAAGTGCCGACTTGGCCGCCCTTCTGGCCGAACCTGATAATTTTGACATTAGTTTCCACGCAAACGAAACGGATGCGGCAAACGCCACAGCACCCCTAGACGAGCAAAACCTATATCGTTCGGAGAGTACCGTAATTTATGCACGTATATCCTCCAGTACTGAAACCAACTGCTTCATCATAGTCGATGTCTTATTGGATGTCGTCTCCAGTCCGATTCCGCAGATAGCAGAATTGATTCAGTGTGATGTAGACCCCGACCCGACCGATGGTTTGACTTACTTTAATTTGAATCAAGCTTTTGATGGAATACCAAATATCGAGTTTGACTTTTATGAGAGTCTCGATGACTTGAATAACTCGGATCCAATAATAAACCCAGAAAACTATGGCAACACATCTGCTTTTGATCAAACTATTTATTACAGGGTAATTTCCAATGACTGTGAAAATTCAGGTAGCCTACAACTTCGTGTCGCACCTATAGCCGACCTTTCTCCTCGGGAAAACACTTTAGCTGCTTGTGATGATAATGCAGATGATAATGTTCTACAAGCTAATTTTGACCTACATACTTTCCAAGAGACGAATTACGAAAACTTGGATGTTGTTTTTTACACTTCTATTCAAGACGCTTCTCTGGAAAATAACCCGCTGCCCGAATCTTACACTTCTGAAGAAAAGATGATATACATACGCTTGGAGAATAACAATCAATGCCAAGGTATCGAGGAGTTAGAATTAATTGTAAATGCATTACCAACAATACAATTGGAAGCAATCCATCAGGTCTGTAGCGACGGTGAACCTTTGGTAATTGAGGCCCCGATAGGTTTTGACAGCTATAATTGGTATCGTATAGAGGGTTCGGGATTTTCTGAGATTGGAAACACGTCATCGGTTTCTTTATCGGAAGCTGGGAATTTTCGTTTGGAAGTCGGTAATGTAACGACCCATAATGGTCAGGAAGTCGTTTGCAATAGTAGTACCGAATTCAAAGTAATCCCCTCAGGTCGAGCACGTATACAAGAAATTACAATCGAAGATCTTTCCGAAAACAATAGCATTGAAATCGACGTAACAGGTGATGGTGATTATGAGTTTTCTATTGACGGCATTACCTACCAAAACGAGCCTATTTTTAAAAATCTCGAAGCCGGATTTTACACCGTTTTAGTTCGAGACAAAAAAGGTTGTGGTATATCGGAAAAAGAAATTGCTATTATGGGGTTTCCAGAATTTTTCACCCCAAACGGGGACGGTACAAACGATACTTGGCAGATTATAGGGGCGACTAATGACAATTTGGGGCTGGCATCTATTTCCATTTTCGACCGATATGGCAAACTTTTAAAGCAAATAGATACATCCGATAATGGCTGGGACGGTACCTTGAATAACACGCTATTGCCAGAGGCAGATTATTGGTTTAAGTTCATAAGAACAAATGGTCAGGAGTTCAAGGGGCATTTTACCCTGAAAAGATAGTGTTCACAATAGCGCTCATGCTAGAATTGATATTATGTTAAGAAAAGTATCGGTCATTCTATTTTTGTTCTTCGGGCTAATCTCGTATGCGCAAGAGTGCCCTGTGATCAGCTTTCCGACCGACGGGGGCGAAGACATACCTGTGGACGCTACGATTACCTGGTCGGCGGTAGCCGGTATCAACGGCTACCTGATTTCTTTGGGATCTACTCCCGGTGGGACGGATATTTTGAATCGCGAGGCGGTAGGGATCGATAATTTTTATAAAGCCCCGCTCGGGTTGCCCGAGAATACACAAATCTATGTCAGTCTGAGTATTCTACTTTTCAATGCCCAACCTCAGGAATGCGCATCATTGACATTTGAAACAATGGATGTTACCACCCCGCCGCCCTGTACAATTCTGGTAGCTCCTGACAATAATGCTTTCAATGTAACTATAGTTACCGATATAACTTGGGCCTATGCGCCTACTGCTACTTCATATACCTTATCGATAGGTACTTCAGCTGGAGGTACCGATATACTTGATAATCAAGATATGGGCAATGTTTTGACATACGAGCCACCAGAAGACCTTCCTCAAGATACCCAAATCTATGTAACAGTAATTCCTTCAAACCCTTACGGGGACATGGGCAGTTGTACCGAGGAGACTTTTAAAACAGGGCCGGCGCCATTCGTATGCGATTCATATACGGATGAAACAACAGGCGAAACCGTATATCGCAGACCACAAATCGATTTTCCCAGTCTGGTAGCTCTTTGTAGCGACGACTTACCTTATATCATTCGTTCGGAAGATACGGCAGATGGCTACCGTTGGTTCAAAGCAAATGCCGGAAGTGAAGAAACCTTAATTTCAGAAAATCAAGAAGCGGCGATTAACGGCCCCGGTCGTTATCGATACGAAGCCTATAATCGAACGTTGCTCTCAAACGGAAATTTTACCGAATGTACAAGTTCACAACTCTTTACGATAGTAACTTCCGAGATTGCTCAAATAGAAAAAGTGGAGGTCGTTTTCGAAAACGGAACAAGAACTATTAGCATATTCGCAAATGGAAGTGGGGAGTATGAATATGCCCTTGAAAATGAAGAAGGATTGTATCAGGACGCTTCTATTTTTGAAAGTGTATCGTACCTACCTAAAAAAGTATATGTTCGGGATAAAAACGGCTGTGGTATAGCAGAAAGAACAGTTGATAGGGATTTGACGCTTGAGGACTTTCCCCGTTTTTTTACGCCTAACGGAGACGGTGTCAACGACTTTTGGCAGTATGTACAGCCCCAAGAAAATTTTGAACCTAGTCTAAGACTAATTTCGATTTTTGACCGTTTCGGAAGTCTTCTTGTTCAAATTGATCCCGAATCCCAAGGGTGGAACGGTATATTCAACGGTAGGGCGCTGCCCGCTTCCGATTATTGGTTTAGGGCCATGTATTTGGACCAACGCGAGATAAGGGGGCATTTTACATTGAAGCGCTAACAGTATCAAAATATGATTCAATCGTTAATTTAAACCGTCCATCTTTCGTATTTTTAAAAGATGAAGTTTAATGTAGTTTCAGAATTCAAGCCTACAGGAGATCAGCCGGAAGCCATTCGCCAATTGTCAGATGGAATAAGCTCCGAAGAGCGGTATCAAACCCTTTTGGGCGTAACCGGATCCGGTAAAACGTTTACCGTTGCCAATGTTATCGAAAAGGTGCAAAGACCTACCTTGGTCTTGGCCCACAACAAAACCTTGGCCGCACAGCTTTATTCGGAGTTCAAACAATTCTTTCCCAATAATGCTATCGAATATTTCGTATCCTACTACGACTATTACCAGCCGGAGGCGTTTATTCCAACCTCGGGTCTTTATATCGAGAAGGATCTCTCTATTAATGAGGATATCGAAAAACTGCGGCTAAGCGCAACTTCTTCCTTACTTTCCGGACGTCGCGATGTTTTGGTGGTAGCCTCGGTATCTTGTTTGTATGGTATCGGGAATCCCGTAGAATTTCAAAAAAATGTAATCTCCATAAGCAGGGATCAAGTAATTTCTCGGACGAAGTTCTTACATCAGTTGGTACAAAGCCTTTATTCACGCACTACGGCAGATTTTCGAAACGGAAACTTCAGGGTTAAAGGTGATGTTGTCGATATATTCCCTAGTTACGCCGACCATGCTTTCCGCATTCATTTTTTTGGGGACGAAATCGAGGAAATCGAAGCATTTGACCCATTCAACAATAAGGTATTGGAGATCTATGAGAACTTGAACATCTATCCCGCCAATATGTTCGTCACCTCACAAGATGTGCTTCAGAACGCGATACACCAAATTCAGGACGACCTCGTGGCCCAAATCGATTATTTTAAGGAAATAGGAAAACCCTTGGAAGCCAAACGATTGGAGGAACGTACAAACTTCGACCTCGAAATGATACGCGAACTGGGCTACTGTTCGGGTATCGAAAATTATTCGAGGTATTTGGATGGACGGGAACCGGGAACCCGCCCTTTCTGCCTTTTAGATTATTTTCCCGATGACTATCTGATGGTCGTCGATGAAAGTCATGTGACCATTCCCCAAGTACATGCCATGTACGGAGGCGATCGATCACGAAAAGTAAATTTGGTCGATTATGGTTTTCGGCTTCCAGCGGCCATGGACAATCGTCCTTTGAAATTTGAGGAGTTTGAAGCGTTACAAAATCAGGTGATTTACGTCAGTGCTACACCAGCGGACTATGAGTTACAATTATGTCAAGGGGTATATGTCGAGCAGGTGATACGGCCGACCGGTCTTTTGGATCCGATTATCGAGGTACGACCGAGCTTGAACCAAATAGATGATCTTGTAGAAGAAATTCAGCAACGCGTCGAAAAAGACGAGCGTACCCTGGTCACCACATTAACCAAAAGAATGGCTGAGGAACTGGCCAAGTATTTAACCCGTATCAATGTACGATGTCGTTATATACACAGTGATGTAGATACTTTGGAGCGCGTGGAGATTATGCAAGACCTTCGAAAGGGTATTTTTGACGTTCTTATCGGGGTAAATCTACTTCGAGAGGGCCTAGACCTTCCGGAGGTCTCTTTGGTCACGATCCTCGATGCGGATAAAGAAGGATTTTTGCGAAACAACAGGTCTTTGACCCAGACCGTTGGGAGGGCTGCCAGGCACCTCAATGGAAAAGCGATTATGTACGCCGATAAGATTACGGACAGTATGCAAAAGACTATTGACGAAACAAATTATCGTCGCGAAAAGCAAATGGCATACAATCAGGAACATGGAATTATTCCAAAATCATTGAATAAAAGTTTGGATAGTGCCCTTGCGAAAAACTCGGTATCGACTTATCATTTTGAAAAGGAAGAGATGCGCGCAGCAGAACCGGACCTTGATTATTTGACGAAGGAACAAATCGAAAAATTGATTCGCACCAAAAGAAAGGCGATGGAAAAAGCCGCCAAGGAATTGGACTTTATGCAGGCCGCAAAACTACGCGACGAAATCAAAATACTACAAGAACAGGAGTAAAATTCTAAGTAGAATCTAAAATTCGGCTAAAAATTCAACCAAAATTTTAAATGTGTACTTTTTATTTAAATAAAATACTACAAAATACTGGTTAATAAGATTGTAATCTTAATATTTAGTCTAGTCTAAATTAGATTTTTTAGCAAAAAACTATTAAAATATATCAAAATAATTCGTCTTTTAGCAGTTTATAGAACATCTGATTTTTCACCCTCCTCCCCCCTCTCCTTCTTCTATTTTGTGTATACAATTCATTCTAAATCAAAAAAAATATCATATGAAAACTAAAAAATTACCTGACAACTTTCTGATTAAAAAGAAACTGGAATCGTTTTGAATCCTTTTGATTTTTTATTTTAAAGATAATCGCATCCCTAGGTATATTGATTTCGTTTGTTAGAAGTATCGTCAAAATAGCTTTATTCTGAACTTGGAAATATTCCATAAAATGATTTTGAAAGACTATCATCTAAAACTGCCAGCTTATACATTATAACAACGAAGGCATGACCTTTAAATAGAAAACGCCCCGATGTTTCGACAACCGTCGACTCGGGGCGCTCACAATTAACCAACTAAACTAACCCTGTTTTCTAGGGCAAAAATACCATCACTTACTACTTAAGCTCTATCAATCGTTTTGGCTTTGGTAATGCTTCCTCTTTTTTTGGAAGTGTAAATTTCAATATGCCATCTTCGTAGTTCGCTTTGATATTATCGGCGTTAATGGTTTCCGGCAGGGTAAAGGCCCTTTTGAAAGATGTATAGCCAAATTCCCTACGGGTATAATTTTCGGCTTTTACTTCATCTTCATGCTTTAACTCCGAAGAAATGGTCAAGACATCATTGTCGATTTCAATATTGAAATCATCTTTTTTTCTGCCCGGTACGGCAAGTTCCAATTCAAAATCCTTTTCATTTTCTTTAATGTTTACGGCAGGAACATTGGAATTCAGATTCTCCATTCCCCCGAACCAATCGGGCTTGAATATTTCATTCATTAGCGACGGAAATACTAAATTATTTCTTTTTACGATACTCATGATATATTATTTTTAAGATTAAACTTCAAATTCACTTTCAATTAGGCAAATGATATACCAACACCCATTAAATGCCCTTTTGACATGTTTTGCTCAGTCATTACTGACATTGTGTCGTTAAATGATTGGATATCTAATGATAATTCGAGTAGAAGAAACTAAAACCGAATTAAAACCTTGAGGTTTGGTGCTTGAAATCTAATTATAGTGCGCTTTAAAAATATCGATGAGTACATCGGGAGGTATAATGTTATTAGGGTATCGGTGCATTATTGAAAGTACCTGTTCTATGGCAGAAGGCGGTAGACCCATGCCAAGACCAATATTATGCAATCGGCTAACCTCGAGATCTTGCTGTACTTGATCTACATTCATGAGAAGCACGAGCCTATGGAATTGCAAGATACGCTCGGCCTGTGATTTTGGTACTATATGTTCAATTTCTGAAGTGAAGAGCGAGTTGAAGGTTTCGCGGTCTACACCCAATTGGGAAGCAACACTTAAAAGAAAGCTATATTCGGGATCTTTGATTACACCGTCAATTTTAGCGAATTCAATCATTTCGGAGAGAATACTTAATTTTTCTTTAAGGGAGCTCATAATCCCGATATTTCGTTTTTAGTCCGATTCTTGAACTTAGATATAAAATACACTTTTCGCATCATAGTTGATGTTAAAACGCCAAGCGTATTGACTTACGTATATTTTGTAATACCTTGCCGAAAATGTGCTCGTATGACGAACAATGATATTTTCAAAAAATTAAGAGTGGCATTGATGCTAAGGGACGATGAAATTATGGATATCTTAAAACTGGTAGATTTCAAAATCGGTAAAAGCGAGCTTAGCGCCTTTTTTAGAAAGGAAGACCACCCGAACTATCGGGAATGCGGAGATCAAGTGCTGCGTAATTTTTTAAACGGTCTTGTGGTTCATTTAAGGGGAACAAAAGAAGCACCTAAATCTCCGGGGGACGTACTGTCAAAAAGCAAGCCCAAAACCCAGGAAAACAAAAAGCCTGACTTCAGGGCCCGGCAGCAAAAGAATATCAATAGGGATGTTACCCAAACGAAGTATAAAAATAAGCCAGGCCAAAGGGATAAAAAAAAATCCTGATGTCGTTGATATCAGGATTTTTTCAAACTAACGATTTAAAAGCATTAGCCTTAACTATTTTTAATTCGTACTGGAATAGTGTAAATCTTCCCCTCACGGAAATCTTCTAACTCCACATTTTTGTAATTCAACTTAGCCTTCACGAAACCTTCTAGGATATCATCATTGGTGTCAACACTTAATACGACTATTTGACTATCAGCGTTCAATGTAAACCGCACTTGCGCACTTAAGTTCGCATCTTCGCCAAAAGAGTTGACACTCAGTATTTTCGAAATTTGAGATGACAGACTTTTGGGCTCTGAATCGTTGGCAAAAATGTTTCCGGCAGACAATAACATTGCAAATACTAAAACTAAACTAACTTTTCTCATGACTTTTTGTTTTTTGACCCGAATTTTAAGGGTCTGATTGATAAATTGATGAACTATATAAAAGACTGTGTAATGCAGGTATTGTTACAGGGTAAACCGTTTTTAACAATTTTTTAAGCTTAACAGTACAGTGCAACGGAGATAGAAAAAGGAAAAAAAGTGAAAATAGTTGACAAGCGATTTTCTAAAAGAAAGAAAAGCAAAAGCGCCGAGTTACAGCCCAAAATTTATATGTCTGTTCATACGCTCTTCCAGTGAAATGAAAGATTCGATGTCTTTTATTCCCTCTATGGTCAATATAGATTCTTGAAATAGCGTACGGTAATGTAGGCTATCGCGCGCATGCACTTTCAAGAATATATCATATTTACCCGTGCTATGATGAATCTTGACCACTTCCGGAACTTTGGTCAATGCCTCGATTACCTTTCTATATAACGATGCTTCCCGCAAGAAGACACCGATAAAAACAGTCATTTTCCAACCTATCTTGCTGTAATCAAGCTGTAGCGTCGATCCTACAATAACACCAAGGTTCTTCATTTTTCGTATCCTCATATGTATTGTTCCAGGAGATACTCCCGCGCGTTTTGCAACTTCGGTATAGTTCATTTGCGCATCGCTTGATAGAAGCGATAATATTTTATGGTCTACGGCATCCAGTCTATCTTTCATAAGGAATTTTTAAGATTTTGAATAAGCACCCGCATTCAGCCGATTTATGTTTTAACATTTGTTTTAACACTATTCGATTCTCAAATTAATCTATATAATTGAGTATATGAGTAAAGATAATTTAACCTTTTAAAAAAATTAGTTATAATATGATAATAAAACACTATTTCAAATGAAAATAATTCATTTTTAAAAAAGGTAAATTTCAGATGTCATAAAAATAATTTTAACACTATTTTTCACATATCTACAGATTTTATACTTCTAAAAAATTAAAATCTAACGAATTGTTAGATTTTATGTCAAAATATGACTATTCATTAGATTTTTAGACTTCAACCCCAATAAATACAGGGGTTTCAAGCATTTTCAGATTTTTATTTATCAAAAACTCCCCTTAATATTGTCGTGTTGGAACGCTGTTAATTAAACGTTCCATTTATGTAAAGTATCCGGAACTTTTCTTTTGAACTCATTTGGTCGAACCGTCCTTTAAAATAGATGAAGGATTGGTTTACTAAACCAGATGGACAATGTTTAGTATCAACCAAAACCTTGTACTTATGAAGAAAGCTCTAATACTATCCCTCGTTTTTTTTAATGCTGTAGTTATAATGTATGCCCAAGACATCACGGTTACCGGCACGGTCGTTGACGACCAAGGTGTCGTGCTGCCCGGTACAGATGTTATTATCAAAGGCACAACAAAAGGTGCGACTACAAACTTTGACGGCGAATTCACTATCGATGCCCCGTCAGATGCCGTTTTAATTTTTTCCTCTTTGGGCTTCGGTACTAAGGAAATTCCTTTGAATGGGCAGACTGCTATTAATGTAACCTTAGAAACTGCTGCAGAACAATTACTAGAAACTATAGTTATTGGTTCCAGGGGTGTAGGCCGAACAAAACTGGAAACCGCCGCCCCCGTTGATGTGATAAAAGTGAGTACACAGGCCATTAACATGCCACAATTGGATGTTGGGTCAATGCTCGTAGCCTCCGCACCTTCTTTTTTAGCAGTGCAGTCGCAAGGCGGGGACCTTAGTGCATCTGTTAACCCACCTACCTTAAGAGGTCTTGGGCCCAATCAACTCTTGGTATTAGTGAACGGAAAGCGTCGACATAGCGGGGCGCAGTTGATAGGTTCGCCAACGGGTTCCCAAGCTAATTCTCCTGATCTTGCTTTTATACCTTTGGATGCAGTAGACCGTGTTGAAGTTTTAAGGGACGGTGCATCGGCACAATATGGGTCAGATGCAATTGCTGGTGTCATCAATTTCATTACAAAAAAAGGTACGGATAAATTCACGGCAAATTTCACCACGGGTTTCTTCACGAATAATAATCCAGATATTAGTGGTTCTAATATTAGTCAATCGGATCAAGCTTTGCTAGATGAGGGTGGACCCGACGGACTAACGTATCAACTAGGCGCTAATTATGGTAAGGCATTTGATAATGGAGGTTTTCTTAACGTAACTGGCACCTATCGACAAACCGAAGCTGCTATTCGACCCAATATTAGTGGCGCTACGGCTTATGGAGATTCTTATTTGAATAATGAAAGAACTGACGAGCTTGGTAATATTATTATAACGAACCCGGAATTATTAGCCGCTCAGGCATCAGGTAACGATGCATTGGCCGCCGAACTTCAGACGGATGCGGGCCTACTGGCAGCTAGAGGACTTACAGCTAAGGACATTTCTACTTTTGCAGGACAGTCAGCTAGTGTTTTAGGTGTAGTCAATTACAGTTTAGAACTACCTCTTTCCGAAAGTTCGGAAGCTACTTTCTATTCTTTTGGGGATTTCGGGTATAAAAACTCTGACCTCTTTAGTTGCTTTTATAGAAGGGCCGCCCAAACAGATCGGTTTAATTACAACCTATATCCTAATGGATTTAGACCACAAATGGTCAACACCCAAACTAATATAGGGTTTACCGCCGGGATAAATGGAAAATTCGGTGACTGGAACTTCGATTTCAGCAATACATTTGGGTCGAACACACAGGCCTATAGCCAGTTCAATACTATAAATGCGAGTTTACAATCGGAATCTCCTACCGAAATGGATTTGGGAACTCATAGCTTCCATCAGAATACGGCTAATTTTGATCTTTCCAGATATTACGAAGGTTTTCTTTCTGGCCTGAATATTGCTGCTGGAGCGGAGTTTAGGGTAGAGAACTATCAAATTGAAGCAGGTCAACCTGAAAGCTACGCAAGAGGAGAAGCTGGTTTTGTTACAGCTAGCGAAGATAACCAGGCTTTATTAGGGCCAGATGGTTTTCCCTTAGAGGATTTGAACGGGAATCCACTTTTGGGCGATGACGGAGGTCCCTTGGTTCTTCCTTTTGGTGGGGTAAGCTCCTTTCCGGTGCACAACCACAGTCCAAACTCTCAATGTTTTAGAGGTTTTGCGCCCGAAAACGAAGCAAACGAATTCCGTTCAGTTACGGCATTTTATCTTGATGCCGAATTGGATGTTACGGACAACTGGTTTATAAGCGGTGCATTACGTACGGAAAATTACTCCGATTTTGGCGGGGTCTTCACCGGAAAATTTGCGACCCGTTATTCCATAACCGATAATTTTGCTCTGAGGGGATCTTATAGTACCGGCTTCAGGGCACCTTCCTTACAGGAGCTCAACTACTCGCACACCTTTACCTTCTTCGTAGATCTCGTTCCTTTTGACGGCACCATATACCCGAACGGTAGTTCTCCTGCAAACGCCATCGGTGTTGGTACCCTTCAAGAAGAGAGGTCTACCAATTTTGGTATAGGTTTTACCGCAAAACTATTCAACAAGGTAGAACTTACCGTTGATGCTTATCAAATAGACATTAGTGATCGCATATTTGACACAGGTAATTTTAGTGCGACCGATGCCCCAGTTCTAGAGCCTATAATCGGATCTGGTCTCGCCAGCTTTCGAATTAATGGTGGTGATATAAGTACCAAAGGAGTCGAAATCGTAGCGAACTATAACGAACGTATCGGTGAGGGTATGTTTGGCGTTATGGTATCTGGCGTTCTATCTGATAGAACTTTTGAAGGGGCGAACATCCCAGATCTAAATACAGTTCTCAGTGATGCCGACCTCGAGGCAAGGTACATAGACAGAGCTGTGATAGGGCAATATGAAGTGGGCAACCCTACTACGACATTTATTGGCTCCCTCACGTATTCGAGGGGAAAATGGTCTACTAATTTAAGAGGTAATTATCTTGGCGAAATCTCTCGATTGGATGACGGCTTAGGAACCTTGAGCGATACAAATTTTCCAGGTGCGGGCACGCAAGGTTTCTCAGATCAAACTTTTTCTGCCCAGTTTACGACTGATTTGGGTATAACTTATAATGTTTCCGAAAATTTGGCCTTGACATTAACTGGATCAAATATTTTCAATGAGTATCCTGATCTATATAGGTCAGAAGAGCGAGGGTTTTACCTCTATGGCAATGCACAGCAAGGGTCTCTCGGGGCTTTTTATTCTGCGAGGGCCACATTTAGTTTCTAATGCTTTATTGATACTTAAAATATAAATATTATGAAAACCAATATAAAAAATTTAAGCCTAGTAACTCTATTTCTGATGATAGTCTCCTCTTGCGAACTAGAACGATTGGATGCAGCCACCGAGGCTGCCCCTGGTGGAGGAACACTTTCAGAATATACTGCTTATACAATCGATTCGACTGACCCTGATGGTTCAAATGTATTTGGACGAATTGTTTTTTGGAAGACTCCTTTGGACCAAACTTTAATACAAGTATCACTTTACAATACGATTGATGGCCTGATGCATCCTGCTTTGTTACTGCAAGGTGCCTCGGGAACGAGTACGACTACACTGTTGGAACTTGATGATGTCAGCGGTAGTTCCGGAGAATTTTCGACCGACAAATTTGTCCTTATCCCGGATACGTCATTTTATGAATCAATAGAAGGTCTGGATGCAAACGTGAGCATATTTCTTAGCGATAATGACGATACCATAGTGGCATCAGGAGACATTGGTATAAACGCCATGCCGGTGGAAACAGATTAGAACTTTTTTAACTTAAATTATATAGCACTATGAACAAATTAGACAGAAGGGCTTGGTTGAAGCGGGGAGCTTTAACGGCCGCAGGAGCAATGGTAATGCCACACCTTAGTTTTGGCGAAACACCGAAAGCACCATTGGTATTCGATGCAGAGGGTAAAGCTGTTTACACGCCTTTTTTTAAGGAATTCTTGCCCGACAATTATCGGGAGATGCCAGACCTAGCAGCAAAACTGAACGCGAACGAGAATCCGTACGGACCTTCTCCAAAAGCGATTACAGCCCTGCAGGGTGTGGCGAGCAAAGGAAACCGCTATGCCTGGTTCGAGCTTTTTGATTTTATCGAAAAAATCGCTGCCAAAGAAGGTGTAAAAGCAGAAAACATCATGATGGGGCCAGGTTCTTCAGATCTTTTGGAAAAAACGGCTATGGTCATGTTTATGGATGGTGGCAATGTGGTTTCCGCAGACCCCTCATACATGTCGTTGATCAGGGTCGCTGAAGCTACCGGAGCGTCGTGGAAAGCTATTCCCTGTAAAGATGATTGGTCACATGATCTAAAGGCTATGGAAGCCGCTATCGATTCGGATACCAAATTGGTCTATATCTGCAATCCGAACAATCCGACTGGCGCGATGACCGATCAACAAGAAATGGTCGATTTTTGCTCGAGGGTCTCCGAAAAAGTACCTGTTTTTGTTGACGAGGCCTATATGGGCTTTTTAGAGGATGGGGCCAAAGAGAGTATGGTATCATTGGTCAATGAAGGTAAGGATGTAATCATTGCGAGAACCTTTTCAAAAATTCATGGGATGGCCGGTCTACGTGTCGGCTATATTGTAGCACAGGAAGAAACCTTGGAAAAAATCCAAAAAATTACCCGTGGTGGCATGGGTATCTCTTACACCTCAATTTTCGCCGCCTCTGCAAGTATGGATGATGTCGCCTTTCAGGACAAATCGAGGAAATTGAACGCAGAATGTAGGGAGTACACCACAGATGCTTTGAAAAGCATGGGTTTCGACCCCATACCTTCGTATACCAGTTTTATCATCTTTCCAATCGAAATGGAGGGCAAAGCCTTTCTTGAGAAAATGACAGCGCAAAAAGTGGGTGTGCGCGCATTCGAAATCAATGGTAAAAATTGGTGCAGGGTAAGTATGGGCACCATGGACGAGATGAAGCTGTTCACAGCTGCCCTTAAAAAAGTGCTAGTTTAAGTTGAGTTAGCCCAAAGAGCTGGGTTTTAAGGCGAATTGCCTTGATACGTCTTTGGCCCGGCTCTTAATGGGTTATTCCTCTAGTCATATCCTTAATCCTAAAATTATTTTAAACGAGAACTCCCTATGAACTTTGCACTTCAGAATACACTAGAACTTTTATTGATTATCGGCTTAGGTCTATTGTTACAAAAAAAAATAGCAAAACAAGACCTAAAGGGAGTCAAAACGGTTATTCTTAGTGTTGCGCTTCCAGCTGTTATTTTTGTGGCTCTTCTGAAAATAAAACTGGAAAGTTCATTATTGATATTTCCTATCCTGGCGCTTTCTTTCAATTTAATTATGTTGCTAGCATCAAAATACATTCTTAGCGCATCGTTACCAAAAAAAGAAGAATCGAAAAAGCGCACAGTCATGATGCTTATGCCTTCACTTGCTCCAGGCTTATCTTGTTTTCCATTTATTGTGGTTTATTTAGGAGACGATTCTCTGGCACTGGCAGCTTTGGCCGATGTAGGTAATAAAATTTTTGGTTTGATTTTACTTTACATGCTCGCAATGCATTGGTATCACAGACGAGCAATAAAAAATTTAAAGGCTTCGACCGGTAGCAAGCTTCGTAGTCTGGCCCTTGCATTGATTAAAGAACCAATCAATATGGTTATTATCATTGGATTGCTCTTATTGGCATTAGGACTTAATATGGAGTCTTTGCCCGTTTTTCTTCAAAATACCATTCAAAAACTTAAAATTCTGATGACGCCCTTGGTGCTGTTGTTTATCGGAATGGCCGTACGCATCAAATCCGGAGAATTTGGATTAATTCTATCCTTTTTGACACGACGCGCAGGTATTACCTTTTGCCTTTCGGCAATTTTTGTTTTTCTCTTTCCGGCCCTTAGTCCAGCTCTCATTCTCTTGTTAGTGGTTTTCCCCCAGAGTGCCTGTAGCTTTTGGCCATTCGCGCACATGAGTGCGGTAAACTCTTTGGAAGAGAAAGACGAGCACCAAAGCCCGACTTTCGATATTAATTTTGCCGTCAATATCTTGGCCTGTTCCTTGCCGTTTTCCACTATTTTAATAATATCGGTATTCTCGTTCAGTGAATTTTTCGTTGATCCGAAAGTATTGCTAGCAGCGGGCATTACCATGCTGACATTATCATTTCTACCCCATCTCATCTACAAAACAAGAAAATCCGAAAAATCCAGTACCGAAACGGAAGGCAAAGTACAGCAATTACATACTGTTGAAAGCGAGTCGGCAAAAGCCGGATGAGTATTCAACCGGGAAGATGTCAATTTCGAAAGTTTCGCAACAAAACGAACTCAATCGATAGAACTGCAAAAAAGTATCAAGGAACTTGCCTACATTTTAGCTGCACGAGGGCTTATGAAGATAAACAGGCGCCCAAATTTAAAATTTGGGCGCCTGTTCAAGCTAATTCAAATAAATTCTATTTTCTGACCTCAATGGGTATACGATAAATGATTCCTTTTTGATAAGTTCCTTTCGTTATCTTTTGAAAATCGATATTACTTTTTATGAAGTTCTTCAACGCTTCATTTTCGGTTTCGATTGAAATAATCCGAAGATAATTTCCGGTATCGACAGCTAGACGCACTTCGGCTTTCGAACCTCGAATCGCGTTCGGTATGGCATTCTCACCAAGCATACTATAGATTTGTGAGGTAAGAATTTTTGCCGCTTTGGGCTCATGCATTTCAGAAATAACTGTAGCGGAATAACCGATGCTTAGGGTCATTGCAGCTATCAGCGTAAAAATAACTTTTTTCATATCTTAAAATTTAAATAATGTTTTTTGTAACTGTTCTAACTAATTATAATTAAAGATATTGCAAAATATTTATCCGATATTTCGTATTTAATAAAAATTAACATATAAAAATCAGAATGTCGAAATATTGATTCAAATACTGAGGATTCGGTAGCTTTTTCTAATTCAAAAACTCGAGTTCTAAGAAACCTAGTACAGTTTACTTTCTGAAAAGAATTTAGCAAAAAAAATACGTCCGGAAACGGACGCATTTTTACACTATGGATATTAATTTTTCGTTCAACCCAATACTTCCTCAACTTTGTCTGCAGCTTCTTGGAACTGAACAGCGGAATGAACGGCAAGACCTGAATTATCAATAATCTCTTTGGCCAATTCGGCATTTGTACCCTGTAACCTGACGATTATAGGAACCTTTATTGCATCACCCATATTCTTGTAGGCATCTACGACCCCTTGCGCTACGCGATCACAACGCACGATTCCTCCAAAAATATTGATTAGAATCGCTTTTACACCATCATCTTTTAAGATAATACGGAAAGCTTCCTCTACCCTCTTTGCATCTGCAGTACCCCCAACATCCAAGAAATTAGCGGGTTCTCCACCGGCCATTTTGATTAAATCCATCGTGGCCATAGCCAAGCCTGCTCCGTTGACCATACAGCCTACATTTCCATCCAGATCGACATAGTTCAGACCTACTGCCCGAGCTTCGACCTCAATAGGGTTTTCTTCCCGTAAATCGCGCATCTCTGCATATTGCTTTCTACGATATAGCGCATTATCATCAATGGAAACTTTGGCATCTACCGCCATAATTTTATCATCGGAAGTCTTTAATACCGGATTGATTTCGAACATGCTCGAATCACTCTGATCGTAAGCTTTGTAGAGTGCCGAAACGAATTTCGTCATCTCTTTGAAAGCAGTTCCCGAAAGCCCTAAGTTAAAGGCGACCTTACGGGCCTGAAATGGTAATAGACCTGTAGCTGGATCTATCTCTTCGTGAAAAATAAGATGTGGGGTCTTATCGGCGACCTCTTCTATATCCATACCACCTTCGGTAGAATACATAATCATATTTCTACCCGTTCCCCTGTTCAATAAAACGGACATATAAAACTCATTCGGCTCGCTATCCCCAGGGTAGTAAACATCTTCCGCTACTAAAACCTTGTGTACTTTTTTACCCTCGGCCGAAGTTTGAGGCGTAATTAGGTTCATACCAATAATATCTCCTGCAATTTGCTCGACTTCTTTTAGGTTTTTGGCCAACTTTACGCCACCGCCCTTACCTCTGCCCCCTGCATGTACTTGGGCCTTGATTACGTGCCATCCTGTGCCGGTCTCGGCAGTAAGTTGTTTTGCTGCCTCAACAGCTTCTTTTGCGTTATGGGCAACTATTCCGCGCTGAATGCGCACTCCGAAACTGGCCAAAATTTCCTTTCCTTGATACTCGTGAAGATTCATATGTTAGGGGTATATTTAGGTTCAGGGGTAAAAATAGTAAAAGAACTTCAAGTTCAGGTGTCAAATGCAAACACAAATGTCAAATGCAGGTACAAATATCAAACTTCCCGCCCGTAGGACTGCTCAAAAAGGGTTTCTGCATTCAAGAGCCTATACTTTTGCCTATTGACTAAAGACTACCACCCGCCGTCTAACGACTACCCACTAAATCGTGAAATCCTTAAAATCCAACGGGTCAAAATTTCTGAAATCACCGTTCATTTCAATTGTCTTTTTAGTTCGGTCAACTTCTGCCAAGACCGCAATGGTATTCAGCAAATGTTCTTTAATAAAGTTAAGGCGATCGCTTTCCTTGGCCATTTGAAGCAATTGATATTCCTGCTCGAAGGAAAGTCCCATTTTATGCACCAATACGTAACTATTGAATTTTTCTATCGGAAGGGGTGTAAAGGGTACCGCCATCAAATCGTAGAGTTCGTGTATCTTATCCAATACCTCTCGTTTTAGTTGCGGATTTGCATCGTTCACATTGTCTAAAAACTTGATGACCCCACCGGCATAGAGCTTGCCCTCCATTTCATTATCGAAACTAAGAATACGAAAAACCTGGCGTGCGACACAGGTCACATCCATCTCACCACCTTCATAGGTATTTACGATTTCGACCAATTGTACTTCGGTACCGAAAGCCATCCTATTGTTGATATATACAGGTATGCCAAAAGTTATGGCATCTTGCCGACAATCGCGTATCAACTGTTTATAACGTTCTTCAAAAATATGAAGCGGGACGGTTTCCCCTGGAAAAAAGATAGACTGTAATGGAAAAAGGGGCAATTTCATCAAAATATTATTTTGTAGGATATTCGTTTTTGATTCATCAAAACGACTTTCCTGTCTATATCTATTATATAATGAACGCTAAAAATACAACGCAAAAATCTACTGACAAACTTAAAGACATCCTTTCATTTGTTATAAAAATAACATTTTGTTGTATTTTTCATATTCGTGATGAATTTTTTGTCCATATCGGCGGAAGGCATTAGCTTTGCCAGAAAGACTAAGACTATGAACCGTACCGATTTGCTCGCTATTGCAAAGAATTTTGGAAATCCCGTTTATGTTTATGATTCCGAAAAAATAACTTCGCAGTTTCATCGCTTGACCAATGCCTTTGGTAGTGTAAAAAACCTAAAGCTTAATTACGCGGCAAAAGCGTTGTCGAACATCGCCATTCTTAAACTCATGAACAGTTTGGGCAGCGGGCTCGATACGGTCTCCATACAAGAGGTACAATTGGGGCTTTTGGCGGGCTTCAAGCCCGAATCCATCATCTTCACCCCGAACGGAGTTTCGTTGGAAGAAATTGAGGAGGCAGCGAAATTAGGAGTTCGCATCAATATCGACAATCTTTCCATATTGGAACAGTTCGGTAGCAAGCATCCCGACATTCCGGTCTGTATCCGTATCAATCCACATGTAATGGCCGGCGGAAACTCGAATATTTCCGTGGGGCATATCGACTCGAAATTTGGTATCAGCATCCATCAGATTCCACATTTATTACGCATTGTCGAACTTACCAAAATGAATGTCAATGGTATTCACATGCACACCGGAAGTGATATTTTGGATATCGATGTTTTTCTATATGCTTCCGAAATTCTATTTGAAACGGCAAAAAACTTCAAAAATCTCGATTTTATCGATTTCGGTAGCGGTTTTAAAGTACCTTACAAAGAAGGTGATATCGAAACAAATGTTGAGGAGCTCGGTAAAAAACTGGGGTCTCGATTTAATGAATTCTGCAAGGAATACGGTAAAGAACTTACACTTGCCTTTGAGCCGGGTAAATTTTTGGTTAGTGAAGCCGGTCATTTCTTGGCGAAAGTAAACGTCGTAAAGCAAACCACATCTACCGTTTTTGCCAGTATTGATTCCGGTTTTAACCATCTGATTCGCCCAATGCTTTACGGGGCGACCCATCAAATTAAGAATATATCGAACCCAAAAGGAAGGGAACGTTACTATTCTGTAGTAGGTTATATCTGCGAGACCGACACCTTTGCAAGTAACAAACGTATCAACCAAATTTCTGAAGGCGACATACTTTGCTTCAGAAATGCCGGTGCTTATTGCTTTACTATGGCCAGCAATTACAATTCACGGTTTAGACCTGCAGAAGTTCTTTGGCATAAAGGGAAGGCTATTTTAATCCGGGAGAGGGAAACTTTTGATGATCTAATCAAAAATCAGGTGGATGTTAAAGACCTTTTTGAACCCAAAAAGGAAAAGGTGGTAGCAAAATAAACATACCATAATTTCGTTAGCTTTGGTATAGTTGTTGGACTAATTCCATAAAAATCGAAATGAAAGCATCTCCCCTACAAAATACCAAAGTTATCCTTTGCATGTTTTTCATGTCAGTGTCCTTTGCACTAAATGCCCAAGAAGTCGAATGGTTGACCTGGTCCGAAGCCGCCGAACTTGCCGTGACCGAGAAAAATCCGAAGAAAATATTTGTAGACGTGTATACGGATTGGTGCGGCTGGTGTAAAAAAATGGACAAGGATACCTTTCAGAATCCCGAAGTCGCTACCTACATGACCGAGAACTTTTACATGGTTAAATTGGATGGTGAAGGTAAAGAACCTATTGAATATAAGGGAAAAACATACAAATTCGTACCTTCCGGTCGAAAGGGTTATCACGAATTTGCCGCAGCTTTACTGCAAGGCCGTTTAAGTTACCCGACCACTATTTTTCTTGATGAGGAAATGAATATGCTCTCTCCTGTACCCGGCTACCAAAAGCCGAAACCTTTCTTGAATATCGCCAAGTATTTTGGGGATAATATCTACAAGGAACAAGATTGGAAAACCTATGCCGGGGAAGGTAGGTAAGCAGTTGAATGCAAACGATTTTTTGATATCGCGATAAACATAGGGTTTTAAGGCCATCCTAAAAGGATGTGCAATAATTATTTAATATAAACTAGACAGCCATTTTCGATACTATGGGTATAGATAGAGCTATTGCGTAACGTATTCGTAAGCTTCAAGAAATCGCCTATTCGGTATACTACAACTATTGAAAATCTCCACATCTCCGCTAATCGTTCGATTATCCGCATCATAGATATATTCAAAACTACTTAGGTTACCGTTAATGGTTCGCGAGTTTATGTTGTTTCTTGAAAAAAATTTCGCCTGTGGCAAATCGGTACAGAAAAGTAAGGGATAGACTAAGCCTTGCCATGGGTTATTTGCCGAGTCATAACTAAGTGCTACAGTCTCAAAAAGTAAGGTGCCTGTGCCATTATCTGTATCTCGAAACTTTTCAATTTTATTTACGTTTCCGTTCGCATCTAGAAAATAGTCTCCGTACGTTCGGGTTTTTTGCATAGTAGAACCGTCTTGATAAACCATCGAAATACGAATTTTGTCCGTTTCGTACGTCACATTCATGGTACTACTAGCAGGTAGCGATGGTATATGCCGTTTGACCTGAATGATTTTTTCGTCTTTTAGCTTTACGGTAAGTGTTGGAGGGTCGAATATGAAGGAATTTCTCAATCTGCCCAGGATTAAGGAGTCCTTACCGATTTTCTTAACGTAAACGTTCAAACTCACCGGCCCGGATTCTGGGAAAAGGCGCTCTTGGTTAATAAAAAAGAGATTGCCATCTACATTATATTCGAAATTAAAGCTAAATTCCTGGGAAGAGATTTTGCTTATACTTCCTGCATTGCTTTTTTCGATGGTGTCATTGGATTTATCGCAGGCCAACTGTAAAATTACAGCCAGAAGGAAAAGTGTTCGATAAAAGTGCATTTTTATTGTTTTTCTCTGAACTCAAGACAAGTTCTATAAATTCAATGGAAAAAGTATTATCAGGTATCCGTAGGAATTGGGCATACCCTGTTTTCTTAAACTATTTTTGGACAAGACATTTTAATAAGAACCTTCGATGCGATCAAAAAGAATGTTTACCGACTGTAGTTCGGAGATTCTTTAGTGATGGTTACATCATGCGGATGGCTCTCGTTGATGCCGCTTGCGGTAATCTTTACAAATCGTCCATTTTCCTTTAACGAAGCGATATCTTTCGCGCCGCAGTAGCCCATTCCGGCACGAAGCCCGCCCACGAACTGATGGATACTTTCATAAAGTTCCCCTTTGTAGGGCACGCGACCTACAATACCTTCTGGAACCAATTTTTTAATATCGTCTTCGACATCTTGAAAATAACGGTCTTTGCTACCTTCCTTCATGGCTTCGACGGATCCCATACCCCGATACGACTTGAACTTTCGACCTTCGTAGATAATCGTTTCCCCTGGGGATTCTTTGGTTCCGGCCAATAGAGAGCCTAACATTACGGTATCAGCGCCAGCAGCAATTGCTTTAGGAATATCACCAGTATAGCGTATGCCTCCGTCAGCGATTACCGGAACTCCACTGCCCTTGATGGCAGAGGCAACTTCCAAAACTGCCGAAAACTGCGGGAATCCGACTCCAGCTACAACTCGGGTCGTACAAATAGAACCAGGTCCGATACCGACCTTTACCGCATCTGCTCCCGCATCGACCAAAAATTTAGCAGCTTCGGCCGTAGCAATGTTTCCTACAATAACTTCCAAATCGGGAAAATTATCTTTTACTTCCTTTAAGACCGCTACTACGCCCTTGGTATGGCCATGGGCCGTATCGATAACAATGGCATCGACACCGGCATCGACCAAGGCCTCCGCCCGGTCAACAGCATCGGGCGTAACACCGACTGCGGCGGCAACACGTAAACGACCATATACATCTTTATTGGCAATAGGTTTTAGGGTCAATTTGGTAATATCCCGAAAAGTGATGAGGCCAACCAATTTATAGTTCTCATCGACTACGGGTAGTTTTTCGATTTTATTTTCTTGAAGTATATCTTCGGCTTGCTCTAAAGAAGTGCCCTCCCCTACTGTCACCAAATTTTCGGAAGTCATGACTTCGGCAATAGGCCGATCGTTGTTCTTTTCAAATCGAAGGTCGCGGTTGGTAACGATACCAAGAAGTTTTCCATTATCGTCAACGATGGGAATTCCCCCAATACTAAATTCCTTCATGTATGCCTTGGCATCCCGTACAAAAGACTTCAAAGGCAAGGTCACTGGATCCAGTATCATACCGCTTTCCGCGCGTTTTACCTTTCGGACTTTTACCGCCTGCTGTTCAATTGACATATTTTTATGCAGCACCCCTATACCACCCTCTTGGGCAATAGCGATTGCCATACGTGATTCGGTAACCGTATCCATCGCAGCGGAAACCACTGGTACGTTAATAGAAATGTTTCGAGTAAATTTTGATTGAATATTGACCTCTCTAGGAAGTACTTCGGAAAAGGCGGGAACAAGGAGTACGTCGTCGTAAGTGAGACCTTCCCCAAGAATCTTGTTCAGGTGGGCTTGCATAGCAATTAAAGATTTAATTGCGTGCAAATGTAACTAAAAAAAGAGGAAAGACCGCTGTGCGGAAAGAGAAAAGAAAAGGACCGTTCCACTTTCAAAAAGTAGAAAATAAACTTTAGCCCTATATAAAATGATAGATTTAATTTTTCAAAACTTTCAATCTGCTTTCAGTTTACTATTCTTGAATATTTCTCGCCTATATAATCAACCTTTTTTCTTTTATAATTTTAATTGTAAAGTAGTATAGAACGTTCGGGGCTCTGAAGGAATTATTCCCGGCCCGGGATAACCTGTAGCCCTTCGTGTGAAATAACTATTATCCAGAACATTGTTGACACCTGCCTCCAATTTCCATTTTTTATAGGAATAGGAAAGCGAAAAGTCTACAATGTCGTAGGCCGGTATCTCGCCTTCGATGCCCCGCTGGTTATCGTTTACATCTTGTGGAGCATTCGTGGCGTCTGTAAACTGTTTTGACAGATAGGTGTATTGGATACTTCCCAAAAGATTATTGTAGCCAAAATTCAATCCGGTTTTTAGGTTGACATCGGGAATGAATTCCACTTGATTGCCTTCTACATTATTTTCTTCTGACGAAAGGTATTCAGAGTTCGTTAGCGCCAAATTCAGGAAATAGTTTAGTTTGATTTTCTCCAGGCTCGGAAAGAAGGTTTCCTTTATGCTCCAGTTTCCAAAACTTTCTAAACCATACATGAAAGCCGTACCAATATTTCCTCGAAAACGAACGATACCCCCTGTTTCGATTTCGTTTCCATTGGCGTCAGTTCTTGTAGCGGGCTTTAGAATTTCGCCCAAGCGATTATCGTACAATAAACCAAAACCACTAATATCGAAAGTCACTATATCTTTGAACCTCCCACGAAATCCTAAATCGGCCGTAAAGCCATCTTCATCACCAATATTAGGGTCTACCTGAAAAGAAGGGTTTACTACGCGAATATCACTAAAAGTGACCGACCGGTAATTCTGCGAAAAATTACCGTAGAGTTCAATACTAGAAGAAAGGTTGTAAGTAGCCCCCAATCCCAAGAGTAAAAAAGTCCGTTCGAAAGTCCGATTATCATCGATTTCTTCGTTCAGAAGTGGATTTCCTGCCAAATCCAGCACAATGTTTTTGTAATTCCCTCGGCTTTCGGTCTTAATATGTTCCAAACGAAAACCTGGTGTCAGCGTAAGATTAGCATTTAAATTGAAAATATTTTCACCAAAAAAAGCAACGTTCAGATTCGGAAAATCGAATTGCGATTGGCGCTCATAATTCGGGAATATTGTATCGGCGAAACTAAAATCCGCGTTTGTAGCAGCCGTCCCAGGTCCCTGTCTTTGGTCATTATCGGTTCTATAAAATTTGGAACCCAACAATAAAGCAGATTCCTGACCACCTAAACTATAGCGGGTCAAGATTCTTGCTTCAGCACCCCAGTTCTGAAAATTGTCGATCAATAGTTCTCTCGGCTCTTCAGGGTCGTCAGGTTGAGAGACCCTATTGGTTCGAAAACCCAAGGCCTTACGCGAAGCATCCAACCCGAAAAGATTCAGGCTAAAATCGGTTTTTCTGGAAAATTTATGGTCCAAACGCACGGAATATAACTTCCAGTCCACGTTGAACCAATTTCTTTCCCGATTACTGAAACTAGGGTCTTCTAAAAATTGGGCATCAGTTAGACCGCCCGGCTGTTTTGCCAAGTAATTCAAAAAAGTAGTCTCCAAAGTTACTTTCGTACGCTCCGAAAATTGATAACCAACATGGGCAAAATGGTTTCTACTGTTGTAAGCGGAATTCGGTCGAAACCCGTTTCCCTCCTTATAATTAAAATAGGTGTAGTAACTCAATTTACCAACTGTACCGCTCAAACTGTTAAAGCTTGTAAAAAGATTATAAGAACCCAATGTTTGTCTTGTCACCAGTTCAATTTTTTTATTTGGATTCGGTCGCTTGAACTTGAAATTGACCAGACCCCCGAACTGCGTACCATACTGTAAGGAGGCCGCCCCTCGAACCACTTGAATTTCCTCTAGGGCTTCTGCAGGCGGAGTATAGTAACTTTCGGGATAGCCCAGAACATCGGCACTTATGTCATAACCATTTTGACGTGTGTTAAAATTAGCCGTACGATTAGGGTCAAGCCCCCTTCCGCCGATATTCAATTGCAGCCCGGCATCGCCATTATCGTAAATGTTAAGCCCGACCACCTGACCATAAATTTGTCTTGGGTTATTAGCGGCCAAGTTCCCGGTAATACCATCCAGTAATACCACTTCGCTCTTTTTACCAGCGTAGATGGCCGTACCCTCTACCTTTTTTAACTGTTTTAGGGCAAATAGGCGTTCGCGCCTTTGGGTCAGCACGACCTCCGAAAGGTTTTTGGTCTGCAGCGGTTGCAATCGAATCTCAAAATTCATCGGATTATCGAAAGTCAGTTCTTTTTCAAAAACTTCATATTCAAAAGAGAAAACGATGACCGTGTATTTTCCACCAGGAACGTTCGAAAATTCAAAACTACCATTGACATCCGTAGTTTTCAAGCGCTGTAGTTCCTTTACGTATACCTCCGCATCAACGACGGGTCTGTCCTTCTCGTCCATAACCCTTCCTGAAATGGTCATTTGGCCCCATGCGGAGAATGAAAAAAGTAATATCAGTACGTAGCTAAATCCCTTTAATCTCATCCTTAAATGGGGTTATCCAATTTTTATGTGCAAACGATTCGCGTTCTTGGGCAAGGTCAACATTGGGGTCAATAAATGTGGTACTCAACCTACCGTTGAGGGCAACTTGGCAGTCGACGAATATCTGTACATTTTTATGTCCGTCTTTTTGGAAATGGTTTTTTAGATAGTGGGCGTATTCTAAAATAAAATCCGGCTGAAAGGCCATTTGTTTTTCTTGAAAAGGCGTCAAAAAGTCGGAGTTATCAACGTAAAACCATCTTCCGCTTTCCCCATTTACAATTTTGAACTGGGCATAACCTGATTTTTCCATCAACATGACCCGCCATGAAAAACGGTAGCCCTCCTCTGTCCAGAATAATTCACCGGGATACAGCACATACCGGAAAGGGAAAAGCAGCTGAACAGCAAAAAATAAAACTACGGTGGCCAGCTTGAATTTCGTTATCGCTTCATTTTTTAAAACCAACTGCTGTTGATTATCGAATTTTTGCTTCCCAACTTTCAAAAGGATACCCAAGCGGGCCAATAACCTATGATGTAGACCAGCATCGAAAAATATCAATGTGGAGATAATCATGACGTAGGGAAACATCCCAATAGGAAAAAGTACTCGCGTCAAGACATGAAAAATAACGACCAAAACAAAGGCAAAAGGTCTTGTTTTACGATACAACAAAAGAAAGGGAATCATCAAATCATAACCTGCCCCGAACCAACTGAAAGCATACTGCACCCATTCTTGGTGCAGGAACTGTCCCATAAATGGGATATCAAATTTCGAAGGAAGCCATATTTTTAAGGGCATGGCCTTAATGAGCCAATCGGAATTGAGTTTTGCAAGACCTGCATAGAAGTAAACGATAGCCAATAAGAGCTTGATACTATTTATTGTCCATGCCGGAATGTATTGAAAGGCTTTTTTGGGATTCTTGGCGGCGTCCAATGAGAAGTAGGCATTTGCCGGTAGAAATATCATCAAAAAACTGAGAATGCTAATGAAATAATAGTGGTTCAAATAGGTCGTTTTATCCATCAGTTCGATGTAAGTAAAACTGAGAAAAAAAACGACAATCGCAATTCTATACTTATAGCCCAAGGCCACGAAAATTGCCGACAGTCCGCAAAGAACGAAAAGAAAATAGGTTGCGTCACCTATAGGTTTTACCCATTCAAAACCGTAATAGGAGAAGAAAAATTTCGGTTCGATATAAAGTTTCTCAATCCAGCCGTAACTCCAAAATCGAATAATGCTAAATAGCATCATCAAACCGAATAAAATGCGAAAGACCGCCAAAGGGGCGGCCTCTACTGGAGTTTTTATATGTTTATCGAAGAACGACGCCATTACTTAATCGCCATCCGCATCAACAAAATCAATACTGATACTCATGGCCGAAACCATATCTACTTTTAACATCGGAACCGCACGCTGCACCTCATCATACGCCATAAGCATATTGGTCGGTGGATCGTTATTTTCAATTTCTTGGCGGAAAGCGGAAAGGCCTTCGACCCTAGTACGTGCCGCATTGAACTGGTCGTTTATCAGCTTATTTAGATCTTCTCCATTTTTTACCGAGTTTAGGGCATCCAAGTAAGACGCAAGACTTTCGCCCGAACTACTTTTTCCAAAGTGTTTACCGTTGAATAAATCTTGGGCCGCATTCAAACCTTCCAAGAACAGTTCGTTGGAAACATCGGCCTTGTGATAAGCCTCCACTTTTTCAGGCAGTACGCTACCGGAGAAAACCCCTAGGGGAATTCCCATTTTACCGGCCCGTAAGAACTTCTCGTAGTAAAAGATATAGTCGTTTACAAAGCGATCAACGGAAGCGGTTGCCGAGGCACCGTCATTAGCTACAAAAGTATCTCGATACGACTGCTTCCATTCTGAAAGTACCCGAGCGGAAAGTGCAGTCATGTCTTGTAAAACGGCACCGGTATAGGTAATCAACGCTGCCTTATCGTTTGCATTAAATTTAGAGACGATAGCATCGTCGGTCTCCCCAAGACCATTTATCAAATAATCCAAAGCAGGAAAACCTTTAGCATCCCTATTGGAAGATAATGAGAGGTCGTAAGTGCCAGAGACGATATGACTTTCTATTTTTGACGCGTCAGTTGGATAGATATTAACATTTAGGCGCAATCCTTCGGTTTCCGCGGGACCTATTTCGAACATAGAAACCCGTTGCCATGCTTTATAGGTAGACAGCCAAGAAGCCCTAAATGAAGAAAGGTTGGCCGTACTGGCATCTGCCCTAAAGGCTTCAAAGGAAGTATTCAGATTTTCAATCTCTATTGCGAAAGCCTCATAAGAAGGTATAATGATATTATCCGCCCAATTGGCTAGCATAGGCCCTCTTTCAAAACTTTCCTCGCCCGGCCCCAAAGTCGGATCTGGCTCCTCACCGGGTGCGGAGACCCCATTATCATCCGAAGAACATGCCCAAATCAAGGTCATAAAGAGTAAAATCCCAAAAAACTTCCTCATAGCTTATTTTTATTTATTCTAATTAAGGGCAAATGTAAAAAAAGCAACTTATTCTACGTTAAGATGGCATTGTTTTTTTATTAACATTTAGCTTTTTTGACCATAATACTATTCTGCGGCCTGTTCCAAGGTAAAATCGAAACGTTCCGCTATTGCTTCGGCTATAGTATCTAACGTAGCCGCTTCGACATCCCAAAGTCCGTTTTGACCGTCATCCAACAAATCCGTTAAGAACGCATCTACCTCGGCTTTTGTAAAATAGGGGTCCGTAGAATTCGGCTTTCGCGTAAACTGAAGACTATAAATAAAACCATAACCTTCTGAAAGGTCATGGAAACCGCCACCAAAATCTGGAGATTCTTTGTGTATTGCATTCTTGCCCTGTTGTAGGTAATAGACAGAACGTATTCCAACAATTTCAGAGATTTTCTTGCGTACAACTTCTGCCTGTTGATCACGTACCTCATAGTCTTTTGCCACAATAGCGGCACGGCCCAATTTAAAAGCTTGAAAAATCTCGTCGGCAATTCCGACAAAATCAGCATCGCCCTCTACCCTCCCGATGTATTTGTTCAAGAAGCTGTCGGCCCCTAAATCGGCATTGGGATTCGTAGCATCGGCATTCAATCCGTAGGTATAACCATAGGCTTCGTCCCACTTATGCTCCATTGTGGTGTAGGCTTTTCCCTCTTCGGGGGTATCGGCATCGTTGTTTGCCCTGTTATCGCCCTCATCGAGAACGGCCGGACTCAAATAATTATTCAATGCCTGATCAACGGTAAGTGCACCAATAAGCCCCTTATTAAAAAGTTGATCGTATTCCAGACCCTGCGCATTGACATATCTCGTGGATTCTCCATCAGCAATTTGACCCGCGGTACCCGCTGCAGCGGCAACGTTCCAATTTGGAAAAACTTCGTCTACCTGCGCGGTAATCCAACCGTCAAAATCGGCACGGATCAGCGCTTGATCTGTTGCATTCGAAGAAAAGTAATCGGTCGAGGCGGCAGTTTTGCTACGAACGCTTTTATCGGATGCATTTAAGTCGGTATTCTCGAAATCCGCAGCACCTTCTTCATGGGCATACATCGCTTGAATTTTAGCGGCAGTGGCCGTTTCCTCTTTAAAGGCATCCAATATTTCGTCACCCATTTGAAGCCTTGTTGTCTGACCTGAAAAACTTACCGTACTTTTCCCATTTCGTTCAAATGTATAGGAAGCAGGATTTTCAATTGCCGTTTCACAGGGCGTACAGCTTCCGCCGCAATCGACACCGGTCTCATCACCATTTTGAATTTGATCTGTACAGGTAGCCTCAGCTGGTATTTCTCCTCCGTTATCATCGGAGCTGCAGGACGTAAAAAGCAATCCTAGAACTATACTTAAAGCAAATGTAATTTTTTTCATTCTTGTTCAGTGTTCTTATTTAGACTTGTTTTAAATAATGGCGTAAATCTAAGGCAAGAAATTCATCTGAACAAGCTTATTTGTATTAAATCTAAATAAAAACATGAAAATTAACATTATGGTAATCTTCGCTAAATTTGAAAGTCAAAAGATTTCCGAATACCGAGAAAAATGCACAAAAAAACGGCTTCCGATATCGGAAGCCGCTATTATATTTCTGTTATTTTAATGTGTGCTATGCACTGGCATTCTGAGGTGCCCATTGCGAACACAGCATCCCTGGAGCCGCTTTTTGTGGATTGGCGCAATCGCTCGTTTCATATCTTACACAGGTAACACAGTTACGGTCGTCTTTTAAGGCCGCTTTCATTTCAAAGGTATCACAAGTATAGCTATTACTCACTTTGACACCATGCACCTTACATATACTTCCTTCCAATAAATTTTCACAGTTTACACAGTTATTTGCTAATCGTATCGACATAATCTTCTTTTTTAAGTTCAATACAAATATAAAGCGGAAGCGACTTAGAAGCAATATAAATAACTGATAATCAATTATTTATATTTAGATTACTTTAAAATAACCAAGAGGTGTAGATTTAGATTTTCGGACATCTTTTGCAGTTCGATTTCCCTTTTTTCCGGTACTTCTTACAGCATTTTTTCTTTTTGTAAATAGCATCCGCAAAACATACAAAAGGCGTAGTAATAATAGTGCCTTCGGTTATACCTTCCGATTCGGATGTGATTGTAGTTACCAGCAATTTATTCTTCTTTATCTACTGCATTCGCGATAGCATTGATATCTCTATCAAACATATAATGACCCGATTTGTCATCGCCGATAATATTCAGTTTATCGAGCAAGGTGCGGGCAATAACTTCTTCCTCCAATTGTTCGGTGACGTACCACTGCATAAAGTTGTGTACATTATAATCCTTTTTGTCAAGACACTCGAAAATAACGCGATTGATCTGTTCGGTAACGAACATTTCGCTTTTTAAAAAGGCCTCAAACAATTCTTGTAACGATTTATAGGATGGTTTGGGTTTTTCCAGCTCTGAAAATGTGACCTTACCTCCCCTTTCGTTAACGAATTTCACAAGTTTGATCATGTGCACGCGCTCCTCTTCAGATTGGGCATAAAAGAATTCAGAAATACCATTGTAACCCTCGGAATCGGCCCAGCTGGCCATGGCCAGGTAATGCATAGAAGCATTGGCCTCGTATTTTATCTGGTCGTTCAAAAGGGATGCTATCGATTTGTCCATCGGTTTGTTTTTTTCAAAGTTATGTAAAGTTCAGCAGACGACTGTAACCGAAGACTACCAATACTTACGGCGCAAAAATAATACTAATAATTTATTTATTTTTAATTAATCTAAATAAGTTTAATGATTTTACGGTTAATTTTGTACTATGAATTTCATCAATAAAGAAATCTATATGGAAGACATCAATCCTATTTATCACAACCCTTTCGGAGTAGCTTTTCAATATAAAAGGGCCAGTACCAAAGAGCTGAAAAAAGTACAAATGGTCTTTCGAGATACCGGATTTTTGCTCACTCTTAAAGAATTGGAGGAATTTCGAAAGCATATAAAATGCACTATGGAAAGTAATTCACTTTGTGACGATTGCCGAAACAAAAAGTCGTGCCGTGCGCTGCTTTTGGACACCCCTGCCCCACAGGTCACCTTGGCTATGAGTCAAAAGGAACTGAATGCCGTTGATGATCTTGTTGAGGGTACTTTGTTTCAATTGAAACTCGACAATTTTCTGAATAGTATTTGATACAGATAAAGAGTTGTATCAATGATAGGCGGAGAACAGCTCGGTCGCTTTGTTGTAGGCCGCTTCAAAAACCATCCAATTCACATTGGTATGCGCTTTTTTTGAGGTGAAGTATGATAGCATTTTTTCGGTCGGCATATTGCCTGTAAGTTCATCTTTGGCCATGGGGCAGCCACCAAAGCCTTGTACCGCGCCATCGAACCGGCGACACCCCGATCGGTAGGCCGCATCTACTTTTTCATGCCATTTCGTTGGAGTCGTGTGCAGATGTGCCCCAAATTCGATGTTCGGATATTTAGGAATCAGATTAGAAAAAAGATAGGCGATGGTTTCAGGGTCGGATGTACCCACCGTATCGGAAAGCGAAAGTATTTTTACGCCCATGGCAGCCAGTTTTTCCGTCCACTCCCCTACAATATCAACGTCCCATGGATCCCCGTATGGATTTCCAAATCCCATGGAAATATAGGTGACCACCTCTTTGCCGGAGGCATCGGCGATATTCAATATTTCTTGAAGTATTTCAACAGATTGCGCAATAGTTTTATGCGTATTCCGCATTTGGAAGTTCTCCGATATAGAAAAGGGGTAACCCAGATAATCGATTTCCGGATGTTTCGATGCATCATTGGCTCCTCGAACATTGGCCACGATTGCCAGTAATTTACTCTTGGTAGTCGAGAGGTCCAATTGTGAAAGTACTTCAGCGGTATCGACCATTTGTGGAATGGCCTTCGGGGAAACGAAACTCCCAAAATCCAACGTATCGAAACCACAGCCCAAAAGTGACTGTAGGTATTTGACCTTTTCTTTGGTGGGAATAAAGGTCTTGATACCTTGCATGGCATCTCTAGGACATTCTATGACCTTCACCTTATTTGACATTATCTATTGGTAGCGTTACGGTAAAATTAACACTAATTATCCGATAGCAGTATATAGATGGCAATGCCTAAGAACACGGCAATTTGTAGCCACTTTAAGTATACACCAATTTTTGAGTTCCCCTTAAAATACTTTGAAATACTACCGGAAAGCAGGGCAATCATGCCGAAAATGACCGATGACACCACTACGAAAAGACCGCCCAAAACATAGAATTGCAGCATCGTATCCATCGTTGTACTAAAAAGAAAGCCCGGAAAGAAGGCCAAAAAGAAAATAGTCACTTTCGGGTTCAATACGTTCATGATAAAACCTTGCCGAAACAATTGCCATAACCCCTTCTGTGGAACTGTTTCTTGGGATAATGCAACGGTCGCATCAGTACGAAAAACCTGAAAGGCCAAATAAAACAAATAGATGGCACCTGCCAATTTGATACCAAAGAATAGCGTTTGGCTTTCCTTGATGATGGCTGACATTCCGAAAGCCAGTAATGTGGTGTGTATCAAACAGCCGGACATCAATCCCGCAATAGTGGCCAATCCATATTTTTTTCCGTTTACCAAGCTCTGCATCAACACATAAATATTGTCAGGGCCAGGAGAAATGGCCAAAGCTGCCGTTGCACCCACAAATCCCATAAGTGTTTCGTAATTCATGTGTTAAGGTCGGAAACTACCGATTAGTTTTCCCATTTGGAAAAATACAAATTCGATTTTTATTGTTCGATATTTTTATATCTTAGGGCAAAATAGGACACATGAACATTAAATTACTGACCGCATTGCTTTTTACGGCATTTTTATCGCTAAGTTTTATTACTTATACTTGGGATAAATCAGCCAAAAGCCGAATTATGGAAACCGTAGAACCACAGGATAGCGTACTACGTCACGTAGTGCTTTTCAAATATAAAGAAGGTACTTCGCAAGAAGATATTGATAAAGTTCGAGAAGCTTTTAGTGCGCTTCCTGCTAAGATTCCCGAAATTCATTCCTATGAATGGGGAACAAACAATAGTCCTGAAGGCTTGGACAAAGGTTTTACCCATGCCTTTTTCCTGACTTTCAAAAGCGAGGAAGATCGCGCTACCTATTTACCACATCCCGACCATAAAGCCTTTGGTGCTATTCTTAAGCCGCACTTAGATGACGTTTTGGTAGTGGATTATTGGAGTAAAAAGGAGTGAGCGGTTGGCGGTAATACTTGGTAGTTTTTTGTTAATGGTTAATGGTTAATGGTTAATGGTTAATGGTTAATGGTTAATGGTTAATGGTTAATGGTTAATGGTTAATG
>ENA-ORXM01000790-ORXM01000790.1-marine-metagenome-genome-assembly--contig:-NODE-790-length-49521-cov-5.396934_pt1 | contig 49521 bp, 31 predicted proteins | sample MGYA00237867_ERZ511480 | MGnify/ENA primary metagenome ERZ511480 (study PRJEB26309, sample SAMN06266103) | marine metagenome | isolation source: Algal blade | place: United Kingdom:Sidmouth, United...
TGAATATGGGATTATACATGTACACTATAAAGGATGGGAATAAAATTTATAGTGGAAAGTTGATCGTTCAGAAATAAAAAATTTCTCGAAACCAGCTCAATTTTATATTTAGACCCCAGCATTCGCGAGGATGAAAATTTTATTTGACTCCGATGCAAAGCCATCGGAGAATTCTTATAATTAATGTCTGCCTCCCCCTTTCATGACTACGTCACATATCCCTCCACATTTTGTACGACAGTAAAGAGGAGAGGTCATCTCACAATCAAAAACCCATCCGCCATAAACAATTCTACTTCATTATAATCCAATCTATCAACCCTGCTAGAATCTGGACCTACATGACACCATTTTAAAAAGGATGTAATTTTGTCTTTTTCACCAACAACATTAATCAGAACAGTACCATCTTCTTGATTTCTGACATCACCAAAAACACCTAATTTTTCAGCTTCTTGTTTGGTGTAAAACCTAAACCCCACACCTTGAACCAATCCCGTAACTTTTATTTGATAAGCCTTAATCAATCTTATTGTACTTTTTAAGCATTTCATCAATTGATAATTCAATCATATCATAAACGCTTTGAAAGCCTCCGTGGTAGTATGGATCAGGGACTGCTCTATTTTCAGAAGGGTAGGCATAATTAAGCAATAGTTTTACCTTATTTTTTTCTGCCTCATTTTTGGCAATAGCGCAAATGTCATTATAATTTGCACTATCCATTGCCACAATCAAATCAAAAAACTCAAGGTCAGCTGCAACAATCGGTCTAGATCTTTGGTCAGTAATATCAATCCCATTGCTATATGCAATTTCAATTGAACGTGAGTCTGGGAGATTTCCTGCATGCCAAGAACTGGTCCCTGCACTATCCACTTCCCAGTCGAGATTTCTTTTTTTGATTTTGGCCTTAAGTATGCCATGAGCTAACGGAGATCTACAGATGTTACCCAGACAAACCATTAAAATTTTCACGATCTATGATTTCTTTCTGTTACAAATATATAAATCATTGACATCAAGTTCATAACAATGCTCAATTAATCTTTGATAGGATGGATTTGAAATTAAAACTTCTTTTGTTCCTAAAATAACGATGTGCTCTTTGGCGCGTGTTAGCGCAACGTTGAGCTTTCTGTCTACGCCCTCCTCAGAAATATTTGTAATGCTATTTAACAAATCTGCTTGATTGACTGCCAAAGAAATAATGATATGATCTCGTGCACCGCCTTGATATCTTTCAATAGTATCAACCGTAATTTTATCGGCTTCATCGATCTCAGAAATTAAATCTTTTATCAAGGCAATTTGAGATCTAAATGGCGTGATGACTCCAATAGAATTATCGCTGATCTCTTGTGCGTTCTTCTCATAAATATCTAGCCAATTATCTATTAAAACCTTAACTAATTTTGCTTCTTCATGATTGGTTTTTTGAATAAGCGAATTATCTAATGCCGTATCAATAAAAATCATTCGCTGATCCACAAGAACTTTTTGCATTTCCTGAATTTTATCATTTTGATAAGGACGCGTCAAGCGATCAATTCCTTGAAGAATTTTTAAATTTCCTTCATAAAATTCCGGACTAATAAATTGTAAAATATCTTGATGCATCCTGCCTTGATGTGTTAATGCACCATAAGCCCAGTCCCAATTATTTTTAACGCATTGTTTATACATACGCTCGAAAAGGGAGACTCTAAGGTTAGCTAGACCCGTATCTTTTTTAAGTACTGCGCTTTTACAAATACTCTTTTCGTCAGATTGTGCCACAACAGCAGGCAATTGTTTGTGATCTCCAATTAAAATAAACTTTTTAAAAGACGACAAAAGTCCCACAAGCATGGGCTCCAAAACCTGAGAAGCTTCATCAACAATTACAGTTTCAAAATCGGTTACACTTAGATAATCACTGTTGGCTTGAAATGATGAAATCGTAGATACAAATATCCTATACTTACTGAAAAAAGATTTCAATTCTGCCCTGCTTGAAAGTGATTCTGTTTGGACCCTCAATAAGTTTTTAACATATTTCTGATTAGTCGAATACCTTGATCCCATCCGCACAAATTGCTGATCCAATAATTGATCGATGGCACTACATATTTCATCAACGGCTCGATTGGTATAGGCGAGCAGCAGTATACTTTGTTTTGTGTGATTATAAAAGTAATCCACTAAACTCTTAATCATCACACTGGTTTTACCGGTTCCAGGTGGTCCCCAAAGTAAAAAATAATCTTTAGAATTAATGGCTTTGTTGAGCACCAAAGATTGCTCCTCTGTCATTTGTGCATTGGAATAGTTGATGGCAGACTGAGCACTATCTGGCGGATCTAAGCATAATATTTTTCGCCTATAAGGCAAACGTGAAGTCATAAACCCATATAATCCATAGTACAACTGATTAAAACCACTGTCTAGCACATCTCCTTCAATATTCCAAAATTCAAATTTTTCAAAAATGGAAAAATTCTTTTGTCTCGCGCGCAATCGAATTTCAATTTGATCACTATTGATAGAAAGAATTGTACATTTAAAAACTTGATTATGCAATACCGCTTGCTCTGTTCCGTCGTATGGATAAAAGACAGCGATATCTCCTTTTCTAAATTTACTTAGCAAATTGGACTGCTTAGAATATTTTAAAATTATAACAGGAACAGCTTGATCTGAATTATTTTCTTCAATATTTAAAAAAGACAGCACAGTAAAATTCTCCCGTTTTTCTTCTAAAGGATCTAACCATAAACTTGCCAATCCATTCGATTTATATATACCGTGCAATCCCGTTTTAGACAATTTAAATTCGCGACTGATAAAGCCCATGAACGATTTAACATAAGATTCTTCCAGATCTGTTAGGTTTTCAAAAGCATCAAAATAAAATTTAACGTCTCGTTTTAAAAATCTAAACTTTGCATCAATTTTATCAGGATTAAAAGCTTCCAAGATTAATGGCTGATCTTCCTCATCGATTTTACATAATAAATTCTCGAGAAGGACTATATCATTGCGCACCTTTATAGCTTCATATTGGATAGACCTTACGCGCGGGGCATATTTCAATTTTTTTGTATCCAAAGCAGAATAAAGTATATAATTATTAGATTTTACTTTACCATTAAAATTAGATTCAACAATTAAATCATAAAGCAATGTTTGTATATAATGATTGACATTTAAACCATAACCGTTCGGTTTAAATAATTTTCCACTTTTTAATTCGATTATGTCTGATTGATTCTTTGCTTCATCAAAATGAAAAAGGTCAAGTCGTCCTTGGATGCCATATTCATTAGAAAAAAAACTAGGCTCTAGATAAGCTTTGTCTTTTGAAATTCCAGATTCTTTTAATTCCTCATTGACCACTTCTTTTAGATTATTAAAATGTGTTTCCAACTTAGAGACTGTATCTAAAACTTCCCCATCAGATAGTTTCAGAAAAGTCATAGGGGCAATTTGGAAAGTGTTCTGAATAACCGATTTAAAATTTAATTCTGGATTATAAATTAATTCGTCAAGATAATAATTGACAATATTACCTATAGCCATATGGATACTCCCTTGCGAGGGAATTAATTTGCGGGAGAGATATTTTAAAGCAGTGTATCCTGAAGACTGAAAACATTCTGCAATTGAAGTTACCCCTACTAAAAGGTCAGGGTCAAAAACAAATGCTTTAGCACTATAGATATTTTCATCACTGATTTCAACATCTAAAAAGTTTACGGTGATAGGTAATTCTAAATGCTTACAAATTTTTTGCATTTGTTTGTTAAACATTTTTCCAGTCAAATATCCTTTCTGTTTAACATGAGCTATTTGTTCATCAATAAAAACCAATTCACCCGACTCCAAATCATATTCAAAAACTATGGCCTTGACTACCCTTTGAAATTCACTCCTCTTCTTTTTTATTTCTTCTAGAAATCGAGATTGGAAATTATTAAACCCACTCGGCAGTTCAACATCACTGACCAATTCTAAATTTTTCCAAATGAGATAATGTACAAAATCGGCGATCTGGGGAATTTCGTCTATGGGGTATACGCCACTTTTAATTAATCTTCTTAATTTTTGGTTTAAGAAATTTATCCTGCCAGGTATATTTCTCTTGACAGAATAGTAGGCCAATCTGGCAAATAAAGTCTCAAAACCTATGGACTCATTTTCTGTAGCCTTCTCTATCAAAAAAGAAAAAACCTGAAACGAACGATACAAATCCTCCTTTTTATTTAGTACCTTTTGATCATTAGATTTGAGATAACTGACTATGAGTGAGGTATATTGTGGAGCTATTTGACTTGAACTCATAAAAAAAAATTGGTGAAAAATGAATGTTCTATAATTAATTGGAACTAATTGTCCTACTTACTAAGTTAAGTAAGTATTGCAAAAGTTTCTAATTTGAACTACTTTTGCATGACCTAACCGCTGATCCCTACATTTAAATAAGAGAAAAACAAACTTAACTAGGACTTTCCTAGCAAAACATAAATGAAAATTAACACGGATCTAATTTCTAACTAAAACTCTATTAAAACATGAATTTATTGGATATGGTTAAAGACCAGGTATCTGGACCTTTAGCATCTCAAGCGTCTAAATTTTTAGGCGAGTCTGAATCTAGTGTAGGAAAAGCACTAGGAGGGATATTCCCAGCTGTCTTAGGAAAAATGATTAATACATCTGAAGACAGTAGTGGATTAACCAAATTATTTGATATGGCTAAAGGTGCTGACACCAGCATTCTTGATGACGTAAGCGGATTATTCGGCGGAGGGGCTGGTAATGTTGCAAAATTAATGAATAACGGATCTGGAGCGTTAAACCTTTTATTAGGAAATAACACTGGTGGATTAATTGACAAAATTGCTGAATTCAGCGGATTAAAAGGAAGTGCGGCTTCTTCTTTAATTAAAATGGCTGCGCCTTTTTTAATGTCAATGGTAGGAAGACAAATTAAAGAGAAAGCATTAGATGTCATTGGATTTGGCAAACTTTTAGGCTCTCAAAAACAACATGTAAAATCTGCAATGCCTAGTGGGTTAATGAGCAAACTTGGCGGAAGCTTTTTAGGAAAAGGCTTTGATGCTGTAACTGGTTTTGCTGGTGATGGTTTTGATGCAGGTAAAAAAGTTGTTGGCAATGCTGCTGGTACTGTGGGTAGTGTAGCTGGCGGAGCCATGAACGCTGGTAAAAAAGCTATAGGCGGTACTGCTGATGCTGTCGGTAACGTTGCAGGTGGCGCTATGGGCGCAGGTAAAAAAGTAGTAGGTGGTGCAGCTAATCTTGCTGGTGATGTTGGGGGTGCAGCTGCCAAAACAGGTGGCAGTATTTTAAAATGGTTAGTGCCAGTCTTTATCGCGCTTCTAGCATTGAGCTTTTTTGGTTTTAGAACTGGATGTTCTGCAGTTGATGATACTGTAGGTTCAGCTAAAGATCTTACAGAAAATGTAGCCGCAGGTGCAGCTGATATGGCAGGAGATGCTACAAAAGCTGTTGGAGATGCAGCAGGAAGTGTTGCAGATGCCGCAGGTAATGCTGCAGATGCTGCAGCTGGAGCCATTGGTTCAGTATTCTCTACAATAGATGAAGCGGCTAAAAAATCGCTTGATGGAATTAAATTTGCGACTGGTTCTGCTGGTGCTCAAATGAAAGAATTTATTGATGGTGGATTCAAAGGTGATTCTAGATTTAGATTTAACAACTTGACTTTCAATACAGGTTCTGCAGCTATTGGTGGAGAATCAGGTGTAGAGGTTGATAATCTAGCTGCCATCTTAAAAGCTTACCCTGCAGTAAAAATTCATATTGATGGATATACTGATAATACAGGTAACGCTGCTGCGAATGTTCAATTATCAAATGCGCGAGCGACTGCTGTTAAAGCAAGATTAATTAGCAAAGGTATCGACGCATCTAGAATCACAGCTCATGGAAATGGAGCTGCTGATCCAGTTGCAGACAACGCTACTGAAGAAGGACGAGCTGAAAACAGAAGAATAGAAGTATCGATCGTACAATAAATCAAGATATTCTAAAACAAATGTCCCGATAGTACGCATGTGCTATCGGGATTTTTTATGTCTGTAGAACTTGATTAACTTAGTCAAAAGAATTTAATAATATTGAAACATCTTGCTCTAATAATATTTTCTCTGAGTTGTCTTTTCCAAACATCTCTATGTGGGCAGATCTTGGGTGAAGAGTTATTAAATGGAGAACCAAAAATAGACATCCGCTTTAATTATAATCAAAAATTTATTCTAGTAGATATCAAATTTAGCATACTGCCTCTAACATTTATTTTAGATACTGGCGCAGAACACTTGATCTTATTTAAAAAAGAGTATTCTGATATTTTGGGACTAAAATATGACAAACGTATTAACCTCATTGGAGCCGATTTAAATCAAGAAGTTTACGCACTAATTACTAGAAATATTCCATTTCAAGTTGGTAAATCAAAAGTTATCAATAGAGATTTCATCGTTTTAGAAGAAGATTTTTTGCATTTAGATAAATTAACAGGAGAGTCTATTGATGGTATTATTGGTGGTAGACTCATGAGAGGAATAGTTCTGGAATTGGACTATAAAAAGAGAAAATTAAGTCTTCACGATAGAGATCGTTTCAAAACACCAGGCAAAGGCTTTACTGAAGTCGATATTGAGATTAGAAACCATAAACCTTATATCAAATCAAATTTAACTTTAGATAATGGTGAAAAAATTGAAGTAGATCTTCTCTTAGATTCTGGAGCCGCTTTGCCCTTCCTCCTATTATTGGACACAGATTCTTCATTACAGCTTCCTGAGAAAGTTGTCAAAGGCCACATTGGTCGTGGCTTAGGAGGTAACGTCATTGGATTCATGAGTCAAACAAGTAAATTTGAATTGACGCCAAATTTTGTTTTTGAGCAACTCTTAACCAGTTATCAAGATGTTGTAGATCCTCAAAACCTTACTATTTCTGATAAGAATGGTTTATTAGGTAACCCGCTGTTGGAAAGATTTCACATTTTCATAGATTATGTTTCCAACAAATTGTATCTCAAACCACACAAAAACTATAATAAGAAATTCAAATTTGACATGAGTGGCTTAGTATTATATGCCTTTGGGCAAAATTTGGATAATTACTATGTCAAAAATGTTGTTGAAGGATCACCAGCTGAAGAAGCAGGCATCTTACCGGGTGATAGAATAGTGAGAGTGGGTTTAGTGCGTTCAAAAATGCTCTCATTACCCCAGATTTATAATAAATTAAAGAAAAAAGAAGGGAAAAAAGTCAAACTTCACATCGAGCGAGAAGGAAAAACACTGAAAAAGAGCATTGTTTTAAGAGATTTCTTTAAAAAAATGAACTGATTTTGTCAGTTTCTGTGCATATGCCCACTAATGTGGAAAAAAGACTCTATTCCATTGATTATCATAGTGCTTAAGCTATTTGTTTTTAAGTTCGATTATTATATCTTTGCATTCCTAAATTTTCAACCTAATTAATTAGACATGTTTGCGATCGTAGAAATAGCTGGACAACAATTTAAAGTAGAATCTGACAAAGAATACTTTGTACATAGATTAGACGCCAGCGAAGGTGACAGTGTTAGCTTCGATAATGTATTATTGACATCAGATGGAGGTAGCACCACTTTGGGTACGCCAAATGTTGGTGGTGTTAAAGTGAATGCAACAGTAGTTGAGCACTTAAAAGGTGACAAAGTCATCGTTTTCAAAAAGAAAAGAAGAAAAGGTTTCCAGAAGAAAAATGGTCACAGACAATCTTTTTCTAAAATTAAGATCGATTCGATCGTTGGATAATTTTTTTTTAAATAAGAAACACTTAAGTAATGGCACATAAAAAAGGAGTTGGTAGTACGGATAATGGACGTGACAGTAATAGTAAAAGACTTGGCGTTAAGTTATTCGGCGGTCAACATGCTAAAGCGGGCAACATTATCGTAAGACAGCGTGGTACAAAATATCATCCTGGCGACAATGTTTATATGGGAAGAGACTTCACATTACATGCCGCTATTGAAGGTCACGTAAACTTCAAAACAAAAAGACTAGGTAGAACTTTTGTAAACATTTTACCTATGGAACAAACTGCTGAGACGGTGGCTAAAATTGCTAAACCGAAAGCAGCTCCTCAAAAAGCAGCTCCTGCTCCAGTTGAAACGCCAGTAGAGGCGGCTCCTGCGGCTTCTGCTAAAGCTTCAGGAAAACCTGACGATTTGAAAAAAATTGAAGGTATCGGTCCAAAAATTGCTGAACATCTTGCTGCAGGTGGTGTGATCTCATTTGCTGATCTGGCTAATGCGCCAGTTGAAAAACTTCAAGAGATTCTTGACAATGCGGGTAAGAGATATGCTATCCACGATCCAGGTACATGGCCAATGCAAGCTAAATTAGCTGTAGAAGGAAAATGGGACGAGCTTAACGAATTGCAAGACAGACTTGATGGTGGAAAATTCGTAGACGAAAAAGGAGAAGAAGAATAATAAGAAAACAGATATAATATTTAAAAATGCAAAAGCGGTTACATAGTAATCGCTTTTTTTTTATATCATTTCTATATGCTTGGATTCCAGCCAACCCTCTTCTTTATTCATCAATTGGACCTTATACCAATCATCTATAGAATCAACAACTTTTATCTTTACTCCATCACTTAAATTCTTTAAATCATCAGATCTATTATCTGGAGCACTTTTTAAAATTGTGTCTGTCATTACGATGCCAACAGACCTATTGAAAAGTTGATCATTAGACGTTCTCGAAGCCAACAGTGCAATTAAGAATAACAAACCAAAAACGAGGACCATTAAAAATCCCCTCATCTTATCTTTTTGACTATACCCTATTCTCCATTTGTACATCCCAAATAAGAAAATTGCCGCAATAATAACCTGAACAACAAGCCAGCCTAAAGGAGAAATGATCCCAGCAAAAGACTTCCATATTCTAATGGGTAAGAATTCAGGAATCTCTAGAATTTCCGTGTCGACCGATTCTCTGGCTATAGCTAAATTTTGATTAATGCGCTTATTGCTTGGATTAAGCAGATCAGCTCTTTCGTAAAACAATATAGCCTGCGCCAATTTGTTTTGCTTATAGGCTGTGTTTGCAAAATTATAAAACAATTCACTGGAACTATTGCCCTCATCAATCAAAGCCATGTAAAGTTCATAAGCTTTGTTATAATCTTTATCTGTGTAGGCAGAATTTGCTGCATCAAACCTATCTATTTCCGATTGCCCTATGAGGCCCAGAGAAAACAACAGTAAAATACTTAATAAAATGTTTTTCATAAAAGTATAAAAATAATCAACAGTCAAAATTATCATCCTTTTTTTACAGGTTTTTTATCACCCTTTCCTTTATTTCTATTTTCCTCATTCTTATTATTATCCTCAGATTCTTCGTTAAGAATAATGCGTTCAACCTCCTTTTCAAAATCATCTCTTTGATCTGGCGGTTCTTGAGGTCCAATTGTTTTAGAAAAGGACAAAGTCCTTATTTGTAGAGACGATAACGGTCTTTCTTTATCACGCCAATTAAAACCTGCCAAGTACAGCTCTGCATCAGTTGCTCTTTTCATGGGGACCATAGTATTTTCAGGTTCAGTATAAAATTCGGTGCTGACTAATTCTTTATTAGCAAAATGAAAAGTCATGTGGCTACATAAATTTTTATTGGCACCGATATAAGCATTGTCACTGTCTTTTACCAAATATATTGACTCTGCATTTCCTTTAATTATCATCTTTACCAATTCCCCACTGTCTAGAATCGAATGAATTGTTTTCCCTTTGATTTGATTATAGTAGTCCGCTGTATCTAAAGTGATTATAAATGCATTGTTATTAGCAAATATATCTGATACAGAATCTTCGGTTAATTTTATGCTGATAGTATCCCCAGAAAATTGAGTCGTATCAGACCAGCAAACGGGATCTTTAAATAACCAAAAAATGGAATCTAAATCTGAATAATATAATGAGTCACAAATCGCCTGCAAATCAGTTTTGAAAATTTTTACATCTTTTGTCGCTTGTAAATAACTTAAAGTATCAGAAGGATTTGCACTTATTAAAGTATCCGCACTCAGGTACAATGTATCATCATCGACTCTCTGACTAAATAATGGGCGCCTTTCTTTTGCGAAAGCTTTATAATATTTTGCTTCTTCTCGATAATTTAATTCATCGGTTAAGATGCTTCTATTTTCTACGGTATCTACCCATTCAACATTTCCAGTTGCTCTTCCAAAATCCTCTTCTTTAAGATAAATAATTGTATCACCTATTAAGTATCCATTCTTATTGCTTACCGTACTCCTCCCTATCAGCTTTAAATTTTCTGAATCTTTATTGTACTTAATAAGTGGACCTTCTAAAACTTGATTCTCATCATTAAAATAGCCATTTCCTTCGATAAGTACATCTCCCGTTTTGTCATTAATAACAATCTTGTCTCCACTTGTAAAACTCACCGAGTCTTTTATAGACGCGTTTCCTTCTAAGGTAATCGTACTATCAGCTTCAGAAAATAAAATATTATTAGCTTCAGCCACCTGATCACCATCACGGATAATAGAGTTGTCTGTAAAGTATGCGCGCCCAATCTCAATATCATAGAATCCATCCTCACAGTAAATTTGTTTGCCATCTTGTTCTATAAAGGTTGGCCCTACAAAGTAGGCTCGATCAATATCTGTATCGTAGTGAAGTGAGTCTGATTTCAACTTGAAGTTTTCATCAATAATTGTCACTTGATCATAAAAATATGCCCGATTATTTTCTACATCATAACGCCCTCTCAGGCTACTCAATATCATGGAATTGCTTTTTAAAATTGCTGTATCAGAAAATACGCCGACCTTCGTTGCTAAGTTATACAACAAGGCATTGGTATATAATTCTTTGGTCGCACTCTTTAATACAACATTATAATACAACTTCGCTAATTTATCATCGCCATTGTAATACAAAGAATCAGAAAAAACATTTATAGTATCTTCTTGTACAATGATGACATTACCTACTGCTGTCATTTTATTTTCTATGACTGTCGCAGAATCAGAGAACATAAAAATACTATCGTGGACTACTTTGACATTACCTCTAAAGTATTGCACATCTTTATCCCCTGAAATTTCCGTGATGAAATTATCCGCATTTTTGACTTTAACTTTTTCTGGAGGAGACTCTTGCACGGGCGTTTGATCCTCTTGCGCTTCTAGAGCTGTAGGGCAATAGAAAAGACATATCAATAAAGCAATAAATATTTTATGTAGAGGATGCACACTTAAAATTAATCAATCCCCCTCTGAATATGTTACTCTTGTGCGTCTAGTATTTTTAGGCATGGTTTTTCCAAAATGTTGAACCCAATATTTACCATATTTAGATATGGCTACTTCGCGCATATTGGGATTCATAAGCATTTTACAATGAGAGGGGCTTTTGATCCAATCACGCATGGCCTCATCAAAACTCTTTTGTCCTGTCGCCAAATTCTCTCCTACATACTGCCACTTATAACCCAGTGCATCCAATCTATCGCCAATATCTTTTCCATATATTGAATGGTGTCCAAAAAAATTGTACTTATGCATTTCCTTGGCATGTAACAATGCGGATTTTTCAAGTGTTTTATTCCAAGTTAGTGCGTGCGCTGGTTTCATGCGTTTTCCGCTACATCTACATCCTTTAGCTCTTAATGTGTTGATTTTATATAAAATATACTTTTCTGTCACGCCCAAGTTTGTTGAGGGTCTTTGGGCATTTCCAAGCTCAAATGAAAACACGATTACAACTAGACTTAAAATAAGTTTGTACATAAAGTAGCTTTGATAATAATACTCTAATAAACGGTTTAAGGTTTCAGAAAGGTACTTAATTTAAGAAATTTAAACTTTTGATAGGACTTATCAACCAAAAGAGAGCGAAATTTTAGGTACAACTGCTTGTTTAAACAAATGTAACCATACTAAGAGCACCTGTCAACTTAGGAACGTTTAACTACCTATTGTGCCTCCGATGAGACGAATCTCTTTCTTACAGCGCCCTATAATGGCTTAGGCTGGCCGCCGAATGTCATTGTTTTCCAAAAATTGGCGACGTTCTATCAAGATAATATATATGAAACTGACAATCATCCTTTGTTGGTTTGAGAAATTTCCACACCACCACGTTAATCTGTAGATCAATAATTCCGATAAGCCTAACGCAACTGCCAAGCGAATACCAACTATGACAATTTACTGACATATTCATCTATGTAAATCGCTTTTGACTTAAGCTTATATTGCATGACCCATCTGGGGTGCGGTAAGGGAATGATTTCATCAAACCATTTATATTTTTCATTCAAGTGTTTGAAAAATTTAAAATTCTGTCCTTTACCAATACTATAGGCCACTTCCTTATTGCAAAATTGAGATGTTTGATAATTTACAGCTTGAGTAATATGATCATATACCGCCTTAAAAAGCTTATCGTCATCATAGTAATTATAATTCTTACCTTCTTTGGTAAATCCGAGCGGACACACAGAAGAGATATAGTATTTTCTGTAAAACTTTAGGGGCCCTCCTAAAGCAGCAATCATTTCATACATAAATATGGAAGACAATTCATGCTTGCGCGGTAATGCATTTTTAATTTTACAATTGGACTCTAAGAATACAGGATCCGTAAACGGGATGCCAGTAATGCCTGCACCCAATCTTCCAGGGTTTATGCCAAATAAAAAGGTTCTGTTCTTTTTGTCGCTATAATACTTAGAATAAAACTGATCCATAAATGATTGAATCAATTCATCTTCAAAAGGAAATATTAAATCAATCCCCTTAGGCAATTTCCAATCGCCTTCTAACTGATTATAAAAACGCAATATGTGTTCGCTTACTAACATAAAAATGGGCCGTGCTTTTGGCACGGCCCTACGAATATATAATTTACAAATTTTATTTATTCGATTATGATCATCTTCTTCGTAGCGGAATAGGAACCTGCATCTAATCTGTAGTACATCACACCAGATACATTTATCGCGTTTTTAGAAACATCAATAGAGTTCAATCCTCTTTCGAAATTATCATTCATTGTCAATAATACTTTTCCTGTAACATCCATTACTGTCAATGTCACATCACTCTTCTCAGGAATTACAAAACTAATAGTCGTCAAACCACTAAACGGGTTAGGGTTATTTTGAAATAATGCAAAATCCTGTTCAGAATTATTACGGCCGGCTAATACAATGGGGTTTCTGTCTAAGTTACTACCTAAGTATGCCTCAGCGTAAGTAACAGCAGAACTAATTTCAACGTTGTCACTTAATCTACCATCTTCCAATGCTAGGAAGTTGATTGTCATAAGCTCATTCACACTTTTAAGTTCAGTTGAACTCCAAGAGAATGTTGTAACATTTTTAGACAACGGAGCATAGTTTGCTTCATTAACCTCCAATTCGTTACCAGTAACATTTATTAACTCTAATCCTGCAGTATTCAATGTAAATTGTATACCCGCTAGATCATTCATTTGCTCAGAAGAAAGCGTCATTTCAACTTGATCTCCAGCAGTATAAGTCATGTCCGTAAAATTCAACTCAAGTGGTCGTTTTCTAGTTTCAATATTCTTAGCAGATTTTATGTTTACTGCAGCAGAGCCATTTACATCACCCGTTTTAACAGCTACAAAATCTTCTTGCATCATATTATTATCAAGATCCTGAACAATTCTAGTCTCCGTTAAAGGCCATGGATTGGTAGGATCGATAATAGCACTTTCGTTTACAAATCTCCAACTTGTATTGTTAGGGAAATCTTCATAGATTCCTAAGATTAATTTTCTCAATTCAATTAAATCAAGTGCAGTTACATACTGATCATTGTTTGCATCTGCCGCAATTCTCTTGAACGGTGAATCAAGACTTTCAATTCCAAGAATATGTCTTTGTATAACAACAAGGTCTAATGTAGAAACACCATTTAACGGGTTATCATTTTTATAACCAGAAACTTGGTAATCATTATACATAAAGTTATTACTAAACATATAGTGGCCTGACAGATCCGTCATATCATTCTTAGGGAAACCTGGTTGAGGTGACACCATATTTACTTGAACATTCTCTACTTTCTCTCCTTTTTCAGAAACAATGTTTCCAGCAATATTAGCTATTGGACTACTTCCAATATCATCACAAGAATCATTGTTGTCTACTAAGGTTAAGAAAACAGTACAAAAGTCAAAGTTGTCTTTTTCATCCCAAACATATACATCCAATGTCACTACGCCATTGTCAGAAGTAAGTAAGTCCAAGCAAGTAAATATTCTTGCAGAACATAATGAAGATGGATCATAAGTTGGATCATCTGATGGATTAGTACTTGAGAAAGTAAATCTTAAATCTTCGTTGTCTGAACAGTTGTCAAAAGCGCCTAAATCAAAATCACAAGCCCATAATTCAACTTGTCCATTTTCCATTAAAGCAGTACTCAAATTAACACAGTAAGGTGTAGGGGGAATTTCATCAACTACCATGAAGTAATTAGTACAAGTGGCGTTGTTTCCACAACCATCCGATACTCTCCATGATACTCTATGACCAGTCATACTTCCAGGAATTCCTTCAGGCAACGTAATTTTTACTTCTTCACCAGACGATGTAGGTGAAATGTAAAAATCAGAACTTGGAGGAGCCGTACTAGAGTATGTATAGTCAATTGTCCAGTCGCCATTAATATCAACTTGAACAGTCCAGCTCAATCTATTACTTGAACATAGACCTTCATCAATTGCAGAATTAGTCAGCATGACCGCATTATTGACGCAATCTTTATCTGCAGGCACAGAAAAATCTGTACAACTTTGAATTGTTGGTGCGTCGTTATCTAAAATCTTAACGACTTGTACGTCTGTCCAAATACCGTCAGTAAATACATCATCTGGATCATATGTACACCAGTTGATTACAGTCCAGTAATTCAAAATTTTGTAACAAGCACCTTCAGCAAAGAAGAAAGTATCTCTATCCACGCTGTAAGCCATTAAATCACATGGACCAGCAGTCCAGTATGGTTTAATATCATAATCTTCTGTACAATCTATAATTGTATCATTTGGAAAGAATACCTCAATTGGGTCACCAGTAATATCTCCCGTTAAAGTAATTTTTTGATAACAGAAAATATGTGGAGATCCTTCAACATACCACTTTCTTGTAATCACACCATTGTTACAATTTGTAAGATCTCTATCGATATCTTCAAACTTAACAGAAGCAGAACCACAAGAACTAATAGCTACCGCTTCTCCAACAAATCCAAGATCTGCTGAATCTGCATTACAATCAATAGTGATATCACCTGGGCAAAGAATTGTTGGTTGTGATTTATCTTCTAATCGAACATATGACCACACTTCACTATAGTTATCTCCCTTAGAGCCAAAGAAACCATCTAAGTCACCATCATCCCACACACGTAACCATACCTTAATTTTTGCATAGTCTATCACACCATCACCATCTTCATCTATACCATAGGTAGCTAAATCATTACAACAGAATGTAACAAAACGACCATCATCAAGATCATTTTGATCATCATCCTCTGCATCATCATCATGATCGTTTATGTGACCATCGTTGTTGTAAGTTAAGTTAGCGTCATAGTTACAAGATTCAGTTTCTCTTCTAATCTCCAGCTTAACAGGACCACAACCATCGAATGAACCATTGTCCACACTCTGAGCAAAGATCTTCGTTAAACCTGGTTCAGTAACTGATCCTGGATTAGGAATTAATGAAACAACAATATCTTGTTTTGTTATAGCGACTGGTGGTGTGGCATCTTTAACTGTAACTACAATTCCTTCTGATGTGATATTGTCACAACAGTCATAAGCATTGTAGTAAAAGATGTGTTGACCTACCGGTACATTTGGTGCATAATAACCCAAGTCTGGATCAAAGAAGATATTTATATTCCCAGATCCTGATCCTGTAGGACCACTTAAAATATCTGTTGAACCTGATCCCGTTGACACAACATATGCCGCATTTTGCGTACAATTATCTGTCAAGTGTAAAGGCTCTGGAAAATAAACAGTAGTCGAACAACCCCAAGGATCCACTGATGCTGTAAAACTTTTTACATCAATACTCGGTGGTGTGTTGTCAGATGCTTTTATGACCTGAGTATATCTCCATGGATCTGAAGTTGGATTACACCAATCATAGATAGTCCATGTTCTGATAATTTTTTGATTACCACTACATCCTGGGATAGAAGTACAAATAGGAATAATAGCATCAGAATAAGAAGCAGCAAGATTACATATGTTACCAAAAATTGCGATTCCATTTATTGATGGATAGGCTCTTTCTAAGGCAAACTCAAATCTCAATTGCTCATACTGAGCCACAACTGCATCGTGTCCAGGTGCATTAGGATCTAAACAAGAAGGCAATGTACAAGGCGGATAAGTATCCACAAAGTAATCAAAGATTTCTTGGGGCGTTGTTCCTGTACCACAATCTAATTCTACATTTTGCAAAGGCGGAACAATGATTGGGCCTAAAGCCAATGGATCAACTCGATACTCACTTTCACAAGTAACAACGTTACCTTCAGTGTCCGTAAATCTCCAAGTTCTTGTAACAAGACTTGTCGAACAATCTTCACCATCAACATCGTCTGTAAATGTCAATGTGAAATCATTGTTACAATTATCTGTTGCCGTTGGTTGCGGAACAGTAATCATATCAAGATCTCCAAGATCTTCACACAAAATAGCCAATACACAATCAGGATCATTATTTCCTGGTGCACATGGGCAGTTTGTAATAATAGGAGGTAACTTGTCCTCCACTAAAATGTGACCCCAACAACTATTGTTAGGTGGAGCATTCTCCGAAATTGTAACAGTGTAAATCCCTGGAGAAGTAATAACACTTCCAGGTGTACCTGAAATAGTAATTGAAAAGTCGGCTGGGTCAAAGCCTGGAATAGCACTCTCACCTTCTAGAACCATTTCAACTGTAATCAAAGCATCACAATCTTCACTAAGTGAAACATTGATCTGATTGTCACAGACTAAGGTGGGTGGTAAAGCTTCGGCTTCTACTGAAAATGATCCAGCTAAAAAGCCTAATGTTAGTAAAGAGCAATACACGATCTTTCTGAACATAGTATTGCCATTACCCATAACATCGATTTTCGACATGGGATAAAGTTTTGGTTAATAAAATGAGTAAAACACGTCTCTATCATTAGAGACGCTGTTCAGAAAATTAGATGGGAAAATCTAAGTGGGAAAATCTGATCCAAAAGTAATTTAGTTTACTGCTTTGAAAGATTTCAAGTGAGGTAATTATTAAAATTTTTTTTCACTAATAAAAAAATAATATCATATGTCTTCTAAAAAATTCATTACAAATCTATCAACTCAACTAATTCCTTAGCTACCGCAGAGCCAATGGCTACACCCATTCCGCCGAGTCTGAGTCCAATATATAAGTCTTCATTTTCTTTTCTTAAAAGAACATTTTTTGTTTGACCTGTTGCTATAATTCCACTCCATGTTCTTTCAATTTCCATTGGTTTTAATAATAAATATTCGTTTGCAAATGCAACTAAGTACTTTATAATTTTATCATTTGCGCCAAATTGATCTGTTTGTTCCATTTTCATATCAATATTCCTTGCACCACCTATAAGTAGTCTATTATCAATGTTTCTAAAATAGGTATAGCCCTTATTAAAATGGAATGTCCCTTTGAGTTGTAAATGTTCAATAGGCTTAGATATTATAACTTGATTGCGATAAGGTATTACATCAAGGTTTTCAAGAATATTTTTACTGAACGCATTTGTACATAAAACCAATTTTTTAGATTTGACTATAAGACTGTCATCCAAGTAGACATCCCATTGACCTACTTTTCTTTCAAAATTTCTAACCTTGGCGGAAAATTTTATCTGAACATTTTGAGAATAACATTGATTCAATAAAAAGCGCATGAGTAATACAGGATTCAATTGAGATTCAAATCTGTTAAAAAAACATTTTTCGTACAACTTTTGACTAAATTTTTGGCCAATATTTTGAATCACATCTTTATGTCCTATCGCATTTTCGATCAACGCATTTATATGTTGGAGCTGTGTCAAATATTTTTCATGTCCTACTTGATCGATGAATATCTCATACCCACCATAATTACGCATATCCATTTTAGCGGCAGGTATTCTATCTCTTAAAATGCTTAATCCTTTCCAACGCAATTTTATCAAATCAATCACTTCTTGATCCGATAAGATACTTAAATCATCACTAATTTCACTGATGGTTCCAAAACAGGCAAAACCTGCATTTTTAGTACTTGCGCCTGTCGGCAAATGCCCTCTTTCCAGAACCAATATCTTGGCCTCAGAAAATTTAGTTCTCAGCTCAATGGCAGTAGATAAGCCGACAATACCTGCCCCAATCACTACAAAGTCATAATTATCAAACCAATATGAACTTTCCCAATAACTATACATCTTATTTTTTTTGTTGTAAGTAGTTCAAAGCATACCTTTGCTTAAAATAATCAAAGATGATTCAAAGAATTCAAAGTTTATTTTTATTACTAGCGAGTGTTTGCTTTTGGGTACTCTTTAAATTACCATTTGCAACCAGCTCAGCAGTAGCTTCACCCATTTTTGAAGATAAGGTATTTAACATCAATGACAATACGATATTGCTAGTCCTGGCCATATTAGGCGGGGTCTTAACGCTCGCAAATATATTTTTATTCAACAATAGACCATTGCAAATGCGTCTTAATTACCTAAATGTAATTTTCGCTCTATTCCTTGGCACTGTTGCTTTTTGGTTGGTTTTTAGTAATGGACAAGAAATCGGGAATGCTGTCGAAATCTCTGATGGAATGGGATTATATTTTCCAATAGGCGCTTTAATATTTGTTATTCTTTCTAATGTATTTATTAAGAAAGACAACAAGCTCGTTAAGTCCATGGATAGGTTAAGATAATTGTTTTCTTGACTAACATTTCATATAACTAACGCATAGCCTAATTGATGCAAGGCCAAATCTGGGCCGTAAAGTCAGTCCCTAGGATGACTTCAAAACCAATGGTCAATGTAATATTGTTTCCCGCTTCAAAAAAAATGTTTTGAGCGGAGTTGGCTGTTGCGTCAGAAGTAATACTGATTTCTCCATTGTTTAATTCATCGACAATCGGATTTATATAAAGATCGACACCATCACAAGGGTTAAGACAAATATTCGTGACCTCAGGCACACTGTTACAGCCAGGATCATTAGAAGCTATATCCACAACACCGCCAATGCCATTAGTATTTATTAGATAGCAAATAATTTCACACGTAGAAAGTATGTTATTGCCTCTAACAGTAACATCAACACCCACATTAGTTAGAGATGATAGCCAATCTAAGTGGATTAAACTATTATTAAATTCAATATCCAAATCATGAGTTACACTTTGTAAAGCATTAAATCCATTTACAGTTTTCAAAATTGTATTTGCAAATAAAATAAAATCATTTCCAATAGATTCTAAAGAATGGAATCCATTTATACTGTCTAATTTAGGTAGATATGAGATTGCTAAATCACCATTTATACTTTCCAAATCTCCAAAACCATTAATAATTTTTAGCTCATCGTTACCATTAATTCCAAAATCATCATTAATAGTAGTAAGAGCATTAAAACCATTAAGGGTGTCTAATTCATTACAGAAAGAAATACGAAACCTCCCTCCTACATCTTCCAAACTTAAGAAAGAGGGGATTTCTAATAGCTCTGGATTATTATAAATATCAAATTGTCCCGCTACATTATTCAAAACTTCAAATCCAACTATACTTTCTAGTTTAGGACTGAAACTAAGTTTTAGATCACTACCTATATTTTCGAGAACATTAAATCCTGATATAATTTCAATTTTAGGGTTATCCCTAATACTTAATTCACCATCAATGTTCTCTAACGAACTAAAAAGGAAGACGCTTTTTAGTTCATTATTGCTTATGATTTCTACTGATCCTTTTGCTATCTCAAGATTTTCAAATCCAATAATTGTTTCTAGTAAAGGATTGCCTATAATACGTAATTGGAATCCAACTTCTAATATACTATTAAACTCAATTTCTAAACAAGAGGTATTAAAAATCTCAAGCTGTCCTGTTATGTATTCGATTCCATTGAGTGGGCTTAAATCAACAATATTTGGTCCATTTAAAACCAAATCCCCATTAATATTATTACAATTTGGATGATTATTATTAAAGTCAATAATTTGTTGTTGTGTCGTAAAGTACAATGATCCTGAAGGGCATTGAGTAAATGATTTCTGACTCAAAAGGGCAAAAAACAAGAAAAGTGCTAAAGAAAAATAGATCTTTTGATTTGGCATGAATGTTCTTTAAATACAATATAGAACTTTTAAAAAAAAAGCACCTTACTACAAGTAGCAGGTGCTTTTAAATATTTTATAGATCAATTTAATTACTCTGCTTTTGGCTTTGCAGAATAATTTACTTTTAGTTGACCTGATTTTCTTAATTCTGTTTTAACGTCAGTGACAATTCCCATTGTTACTTTTCCATCCACTTTCAATGAGGAGTTAATACCCGGTATAGAGTTCTCTCCTACTGAAGCTCTATGTTTTTCTAGAAACAAAGGTATTTCACTGAGTTCAGCAAACTTATCTCCCAACTGTAATCTTGGACTTGTTCCGTATGTTGATTGGTATTCCTTTAATGGCTTTCCAATAAACAGATGATTTACAAGCGATTTCTTTTCAAGCTTGGTAAGTTCAGTAGCAAATGGAAGATTATTTTCAACCTTTACAGATGCATCTCTTAGAACGGTTACAACCATAAAGAAAAACAATAGCATGAAAATGATATCTGGCAAGGAAGCGGTAGATACTTCTGGTTTTGCCTTACCTCTTTTTTTAGTAAATTTTCCCATTCTTTATTTTATTATTCTTCTCCAAAATTAGTTGGTTCCGCTTCTGATATTACTAATGGAATATCTGCTCTGATTTCTTTCTGTCTAACTTTATCGAGAAACTCAAATGATTTTCCAAATCGTTTTTGAGCTTCTGTTTCCCGCAACTCATTATAAGCCGCTTTCAATTCATTATAAACTTCCAAATAAGTTTCATAACTCGTTCCTCTATCGTTCTTCAAAGAAATAATCGCCTTCGTCGGAATTTCGGCCATATCATCTCTCTTCTTAGGGTTCATTATGAACTCTTTGGTATCTTCTCGTAGGTTTCTTAACAATTTAGGTTCACCTCTGACTAATAAATCATTATTGGCATTGACCAATACAGAATAGACATTCCGAGAATTCAATTTCATCTCTGGAGGTGGCTCATTTGACCAAGGTGGTAGTTTTACAAGAACTCCTTTATCAACATCAATGGTTGTGGTTACAAGGAAAAATATTAAAAGCAAAAAGGCAATGTCCGCCATCGAGCCGGCATTCACTTCTGCTTTCATTCTATCTTTAGCACGTGTTCTTCCCATTATAAATTATTTGAATAAGTTCAAAATTTCCATGACTGCTGCTGCCACAAAAGCAATAATGCCTCCCCAGACAGCTGTTTTAATTCCACCAGAAATGTATTTAGATACATTTTCTGAAACATCAAACTCTCCCAACAAGTCAGCTAAGCCGCTTTCCATACCACTTGTAGAAGTTGCATAAAACACAAAGAATAAAATCACCAATGCAGCCAATCCAATAATGGCTTTCAATGACCCTTTAGGATTTTTTAATATTCCAAAAATGCCAAAAAGTAACATTAAAGCTGCAGCAATGACCACCAATGCAATGACTATAGAAATCGCTGGATTAAAAAAGTCAAAAGTTAAAGTAGGGTCTGCCTTCATTATAGGTACCAAATCTGTTGATAAACTATAATTTGACTTTATCCCTGAATATATGCTTCCTATCGCTATAGCACTCGCTAGTACTCCTAATATTAGGGCTCCTAGTTGGCCTTTGGCGCTTAAGAAGGTGTATAAAGACCTCATATTATAAGCTTTTAAAGATTATTTAAAAAGGCCGTTTTTAGCCATAACATCAACCAATCCGATTGAAGATTCTTCCATTTTAATTACAATACCATCAATTTTAGATACAATGTAATTGTAAAAAATCTGTAAAATAATTGCTACAATCAAACCAAATACGGTTGTCAAAAGTGCAATCTTGATACCACCGGCAACAACTGATGGAGATAAATCTCCAACTGTTTCAATTCTATCAAATGCCTCAATCATACCTAGTACCGTACCCATGAAACCTAACATCGGAGCAATGGCAATAAATAGTGAAATCCAAACTAGACCTTTTTCAAGAAGACCCATTTGAACTGACCCATAAGAAACAATTGCTTTTTCAACAGCTTCAGGTCCATTGTGAGCATTACTCAGACCTTCATATAAGACAGATGCTGTTGGTCCTGGTGTAGATCGTGCAATTTCTTTTGCACCTTCTAAATCACCGTCAGCCAACCTTTCATCTATGTTGCCCAGCAATTTGGTTGTATTTGTAGTTGAGATATTTAAAGTGATAATTCTTTCAATACAAAATGCTAAACCTAAGATAAGGGTAACCAAGACTAAACTCATGAAGACCCATCCACCTTCAATAAATTTTTCTTTTAAAGACTGAAACATTCCACCTGAATCAGCACTTGCGGCATCCTGCGCTACAAGATCAGTAAATCCTAAGAAACTAAATCCTAGCATTAAAAAGCAAATAAGTACGATTTTTCGCATGATAATTCTTTTTCTAAAAAGTAAGACTAAAATATTAATTGGTTCAAAACCCTAAAATATAAATAATTGGTATAGTTGAGTAATTAAAAACATCAAATTTTATACTGCAATACAATAGATTTACCCATTATAATTTTTTCTATGTATAAATCAGATGAATAATTTACTAAATATGGTGTGCAAAGCGGTATTCTAAAACCATTTATACCTTAATTAAGACATTATTCGCACAAAAAAGCGGAGAATGAGGGATTCGAACCCCCGATACCCTTTTGAGGTATACACGCTTTCCAAGCGTGCGCCTTAAGCCACTCGGCCAATTCTCCTTTCTCCATCAAATGTAATTTAATTGTTTCAGCTAATCCCAAACAATTTGGACGCATTTTCAGTCGTATAGCTCATTATTGATCCAATCACCTCATTTCTTATTTCACTTAACTTTTGTGCTACCAGAGGAATATACGCACTTTCATTTCTTTTACCACGATAAGGCACAGGACTCAAATAAGGTGCATCTGTCTCTAAAATTATTTTTTCACAAGGTAATTCTTTTATCATTTCATCAAGATTGGCATTTTTAAATGTAATCACTCCTCCCAAACCCATCATAAAATTTAAATCCACAATTTTTTTACTTTGCGCAATAGACCCGTTGAAACAATGGAAAACACCCCTCAAATTGCCATCCTGACTTTCTTCTATAATTTGGATAGTCATATCAAGTGACTCTCTTGAATGTATAATTATCGGTAGATTATTTTCCTTGGCCAAGTTAATTTGAAACTTAAATGCCTCAATTTGTTCTACTTTAAAAGTCGTATCCCAATACAAATCAATACCCGTCTCCCCTACTCCAAAATATTTTTGTTCGTCTATTTGCTTTTTGACAATTTCTAATTCCTTTTTATAATCTCCCTTGACAGAACAGGGATGAAGTCCCATCATTGGGTAACAATGGTTGGGAAATTTTTCGCATAATTGATGCATTGCTGGTATAGTAGTGGAATCAATATTAGGCAAAAACATCTTTTGAACATTCGCATCTATAGCTCTTTGAACCATATCATTTTGGTCATCATTAAATTGTTCTGAATAAAGATGAGCATGTGTGTCTATATACATATATTGTTGCTAATTTATGGCTAAGAAATCCAAAAGTAAATATTATGTTGTTTGGGTAGGACAAAATCCTGGCATTTATGACAATTGGAAGGATTGCCAACTACAAATAGTTGGATATCCCAATGCAAGGTATAAATCGTTTAAAACTTTAGGCGATGCTGAAGAAGCGTATGGTAGTTCAGCTAGAGACTATATTTCCAAATCTAAAAAAGTTTCCTCTAAACCGTCTTATCATAATTTTTTAGCTGAAATAGATGAGGATAGCATTAGCGTTGATGCTGCATGTAGCAGAAATCCAGGTGTTATGGAATACAGAGGAGTAATAACTTATACTGCCGAAGAAATTTTTAGACTAGGTCCTTTTGATGATGGCACCAATAATATAGGAGAATTCTTGGCCTTGGTACATGCCCTAGCTTTACTCAAAAGAAATGGGGAAACCTCAAAAATAATTTATACCGATTCTCGGACTGCTTTAAGCTGGGTCAAAAATAAAAGAGTAAAAACGACTTTAAAGCAAACTCCAAAAAACAAAGATGTTTTCACGCTCTTAGGAAGAGCATTGAAGTGGTTACATTCTAATGATTATCAAAATAAAATAGTCAAATGGAATACTGAAAAGTGGGGTGAAATTCCTGCTGATTTTGGAAGAAAATAACTTAACGCTGTTCAGCGAATCTCATTCTATAATCCACTTTTATTTTTCCTTTTTTTATAGCTTCTAATTTTCTTTTGATTAGTCTTTTTCTTAAAGGTTGTAAATATTCCGTAAATAATTTTCCTTCTATATGATCATATTCATGCTGAATCACTCTAGCATTAATACCATCAAAACTCTCCTCAAAGAAATCAAAGTGCTCATCTTGATATTTGATTTTAATTTTTGACAACCGCAACACATCCGCTCTAATATCAGGTATACTCAAACAACCTTCTTCAAAAGATTCTTCTTTTCCTGTCTCTTCAACAATTTCTGCATTAATAAATACCTTCTTAAAGCCTTTGATAGATGGCTCTTCCTCTGATAATTGCTCCGTATCAATTAAAAATAATCTGATAGATTTTCCTATTTGAGGTGCAGCTAATCCAATACCTTTAGCATTATACATGGTCTCCCACATACTAGAGATTAGTTCATCAAGCTTTTCAAAATCTTTTGTTAGCGCTGTCGCTTTTTTCTTTAAGACACGCTGTCCATATGCATATACTGGTAAGATCATTAAATATGTTTCAAATATCTTTGCAAAATTAAAACAGCACTTAATTTATCAACTCTACTTTTATCTTGTCTTTGTTTCTTAGACAGTCCACTTTTAAGCATTATTTCTTTGGCTTGCAAAGATGTAAAATTTTCATTTTGATAGTCTATTTTAAGATCAGGTTTTATTTCTAAAATTACTTTTTCGAATTCTTTTATGTGCTCAACTACATAAGTAGGATTACCATCTTTGTGCGTAGGATATCCAAAGACTAATTTCTCGACATCTTCTTCTTCAAAGTATATTTTAAGAAAGGCTGGTAAGGATGAAGTTTTAACTGTCCTCAAAGGGTTTACTATTATTTGCAGAGGATCAGTTGTCGCCAGGCCACATTTTTTTATTCCAAAATCAATTCCTAAAATTCTACCCATAAACTAATAATGAGGAATAGAACCAAAAGGTTCAAAATAAAAAAAAGACCCCCTCCAAACTTTAGTGGAGAGGGGCCCCATCCCAAAAACAGTAATTCTTTAGATTATTATTTTAATACAACCATTTTAATAGTTGATGTTTGTTCATTTGTTTTTAATGTTAAGTAGTAAACGCCCGCAGAACCCAACTCTTTTGAGTCTATTGTATGAGCATTTAATCCAGCATTAAAATGTAAGTTTTTATTCATCACAATTCTTCCGTCAATATCATTAACAATTATTGATACGTTAGAATCTGTAGGAATATTAAATCTTACTTCTGTATTCAGTGTAAATGGATTCGGTGTGTTTTGGTATAAAACAAATTCTGTACTAGCATCTGAATTTTCACTTATAATATTGATAGCATTTCTGTTACCATTTCTTAAGTATACCTCAGATTTAAAATCTTCAGAATCAATCCAGAAAACATTGTTTAGATCACCAGCCTTTTTAGCTGTTGCAATTAAAGCAAATGATTCACCATCAATATTTAATCCGTTTGCATTATTCCAAGACATTTTGATTCCAGTTTTAGATATTCTATAGTTGCTTTCAAAAAGCTCTAAACCTAAACCTTCGATTCCAATAACATCAAGTATATTTTTGTCATACTGTAGATTGAATTGGAAACCATTCAATTCAGATTCACTGACTGTAAATGGAATCATTACTAATTCATCCTTTTCAATTAATCTATTTGTGAATTTAAGCTCAGTATTTTGTTGTGATCTACTTTCGATATCTTTGTCATTAGCATTAAGAGATACTGAATTATCAACATCTCCAGTTTTAACAGCGATGAAATCAATTTGCATATTGCTACTCAAACTTTGAATATCATAATTTTCTGGAAATGCCTCATCAAAAGGTGCTGCAGGGTTTTGGAATTGATATCCATTATCCACAAATCTCCAAGAAGTATTATTTGGCAATGCGTCATAGACTCCTAAAATCAATTTTCTTAGTTCAATTAAATCAAGTGTTGAAATAGAATTATCCCCATTTGCATCTGCTGCTATCATTTTGTACGGGCTATCTAGAGCTTCAATTCCCAAGACATGTCTTTGAATCATGATAAGATCAAAAGTAGATACCCCATTTAGAGGATTATCATTTCTTGATGGATTTACAACATAGTTACCACCTGTTGGCATATTAGGAAATGCATAGTCGCCAGTGAAATCTGTTGTAACATTAAGTGGACTGCCTTCTAGTTCAACGTTTACATCTAGAACATTTTCTAATAATTCTGTATATACGCTGCCTTCGACAACTACATCACTTTGACCAACACATGCTCCAGTATTATCCTGAACATTAACAAATGATGAACAGAAAGATTGAATTAGAATTCCTTCAGGTCCTTCTACAGAAACCCAAATTTCAACTTCTTGATCTCCTCTTGTTGTACAATCAAAAGTCATATTTCTATCTGATGTATCAGCAGAAAATGATAAGAAAACCTCATCATAACATGGGTGATGTGAGCCAGCATCAAAATCACTTGCCCAAAGTTCTACCATTCCAAAATCAGTGATACCATCAAAATCAAAATCCATTGGCATTAAGTCAACAGCCAATCCATTTATACAATATGCTGTTGGTGCTTTACAATTAACTATTGTGAAAGCCTGATCACAAGTTGTTGCATTACCACATTTGTCAAAAAATGTCCATCTTACTACGTGCGAACCAATAGGATACTTTCCACTTGCATTGGCAATGTTTCCAGTTCCAGATTTTGATACTGCAGGCACTGCAAATGAACTAGGTCCTAATCCTAATTGTCCAGTATAAACTTCATATCTCCATGCTAAATTCTCATTTAATGTACAGTCATCTGTTGCTGTGACTTCCAAATCAATAAAGCCACTATCACAATTTGAATCATAAGTACATATCTGCTTAGGATCGCAACCTGAGATTACAGGCTTTATACCATTTGTTATTTTTATGACCTGTTGACATGTCCAAATTTTGAATAAGCCTGTAAGTGGATCCATCTCACACCAGTTTACGATTTGCCACGTTCTTAGAATCTTAAGACAAGCTTCACTCCCATTTGGATTATTGAATGTAAATATCTCATCTTCATAATCCACTCCTATCAAGTCACATTGATCTCCAGGATATGTCGGTCTTCCTAATAAATCAGGTCCTAAATCACCTGGAACTGAACAGCCTGCAATCGAAGTATCTCTTGGGCATACAATTAAAGAACCATCAAATGGATCATTATTTTCGAATGTCAAAATTTGTTTACATACCGCTTGAACTCCACTTGAGGTCGTAACTGTAAATATTCTTGTTAAATCTCCAATATTGCATTGATTGGTTTCGTCAATTTGAGTTTCAATTAATTCTACTCCACAATTTTCTCCTATTGTAGCTGTACCATAAGAATTAAAAAGAGTACTTAAATCATAAGCAACGTCACAATTAACTGTTCTATTTGGAGGACAAGTGATTGAAGGTGCTGCTTTATCTTGTACCTCAACATTAACCATACAATCATTAAAGTTTCCAAAAACATCAACTACTCTGAATACAACCATTTGTTCAGTACCAACATCTTCACAACAGAAATTGGCAATTTTGCTAAATCCGCATTCATCTTTGATTTCGAGAACATATCTCCATTCACCAGCACATCCTGCATCGTTCCATGTATCTGCAGGTGTTATCATTACGCAATCCTCACCAGGATCATTACTTGGTTGACCCATTCCCCAATTAGTATATCCAAGGGCACTGTGATCATCGTATAAAAAACCGGCACCAAATCTCTTTATTCCTATCCAAAATCTATCTGAGTAAGTTTGTCTAACGGCAGTTGTTACCCAAGCTTCTTCATCTGCATCATCAAAAATACAAAGCGTGCCACCATATGCCGCAGCTCTATTTTTAGCAATTGTAGATGATATTTCATAATTTGATAAATAATAATGGCTACCATTATTTGCTCCGATATATCTTAAGTCGCAAAATTCAGGAAGTTTACATGAGCAAGATCCCGGTGTCATTCTTCTAACAAGCTGGCAATGATCTTTGCAATCATCATATGATCCGTCATCGAAGCTTGTAGCATTTACAACTGCTTCTCCATTGGAAGTCAAACTTACAACAGTAAATTGATCACAAACTGCAACTGGTGGTGTATTATCAATAACTTCTACAACTACAGTACACGTTGAAGAATTATAGCATCCATCATACACAGCAAATTCTAATGATGTTCCGCCCATTGGCAAAATAATAGGATCTATTCCATTATAGTCTTTTTCAAAACCACCATCATAAGTTATATCGTATGATAAATCAGTTGAACAGTTGTCTGTCGCTTGCGGAAACGGTATGACAACTGAAGAACCGCAAGTAACGTTACCATAATGACTTCCTGTAGGACCTGTAATAGTATTTGTAGTTACTTGTATTGCACCGCCACATGTGAGGACTGGAGCTTCAGTATCACTTATCTCAATAATTTGAGTAAAATCATCTTTTACTTCACCATCACAATGCCATTCTCTAACTGTCCATCGTCTCATAATTTTCTGAGTACATCCAATAAGAGGTAAAACAGTATCATCAAAGGTTACCACTGTATTACAATAGATATCTGGTATAGGGAATAAATCAATGACATCAATAGTACCATCTAAATTAATTACCTGATACTTCACGACTCCTACCTCCTCTGGCTCTGGATAACCATTTGTAGTAATTGTGTCCCAGTCCATTCCACTGCAATCTAGATGTGTACCATTAGCTTTTTCATAAGGGTCAGGATATATAATTCTATCCCATCTAATTCTTCTTAAACTAATTATAATTTCACAAGTATTAGCAGACACTCTACCATCTTCATCAATAGCTGAGTATACTCTTGTTATTCTTTTAGTCAATGCAGGATCACAAAGTACATTTATATTCTCACTGACGAGTATCGGTGTCAAAATACCATTGCAATTATCTATAAAGTCAGGACCTTCATATAAGCTTAAGTCAGCACAATCCATTAAAATGTTAGGATTAGTAGGGCAGTCAGCTATTGGCCCTAATTTATCTTCGATTATGATATAACCCCAACATGAATTGCCACTACCTGACATATCCATTACACTTGCAGTTAAAGTTTGTCCCGCATAATCTCCTGTTACGGTTGGACTGTTAATTATAGTTCCATAGTTATCAGAAACTGTAACCATAAACGATCCAGATGGGCAAGAACTGGCCTGATCATTTAAAATCATTTCTGCCGTTATTAATGCCTCACAATTTGCATCTAATGATACTTGAGTTGTGCCATTACATGCTAATGAGCATTGAGCAGATGCTTGTTGAAAATTGATTAACATCAATAATACTAAGCAATTACGCATAAGCCACTTAATAGTGGATAAGTTGAAATACTTCATGAGATCCTCCTTTTAAATTTTACTGTTTGGGTCAAACATCAGCTGCACCCTAATAATAAATAGTTTACTTCTATTTGGATCTATTAAGTATTCTTAGGTAGGTAGTCTGCTAAATAGGTATGTACCTCTTTAGACAAAACAAATGTAGGAAATAGTTTATTAGTACCTATACCTCATATTAGATATTTTTTATATATGTTTTTTTTAATATAAAAAAGCCCCCCTCCAAATAAATGGAGAGAGGCCATCCCAAAAACCGATTTTATTCTAGTACTATTCGATTATAATCATCTTCTTAGTAGCTGTGAAATCACCACTAACTAATTGGTAGTGAAGAATTCCAGCAGCACCTAAATCGGATTTACTCAATTCTATTTCATTATATCCTTTAGCATAGTTACCCTCTATTACCTTGATAACTTTACCAGTAACGTCAATTATCGTCATTGTAGCATCAGCAGATTCTGGCATAACAAATCCAATAACAGTATTGTTAGTGAAAGGGTTAGGCTCGTTCTGATTCAATGCAAATGCATCACTAGAAGTCGCATTTCCATCTCTTAACTCAATGTTTACAATTTGTAAGTCAGAACCAACATAAGCCTCTGCTTTAGTTACTTTGCTGTTCAAGCTTAAAATATCAGATAATTTACCTTCTACAGAAGACTTGAAAGTCAATGTAAATAAATCACCATTCATTTTAACTGGATTAATACTGTTCCAACTTGTAGTCAATTTGTTGTCAAAGTTTCCAAAATTAGCTTCAGATACATCAATACCAGCAGAAGTAATATCTACTAATTGTAAACCACCCGTTGCCATTGTAAATTGGTAACCATAAACATCACTCAATTGATTTGCTGTTACAGTAACATCAAAAGTCTCACCTACTAATACATTCTTAGCTTCATAAGCTATTTCTATAGATGCTGCTGATCTAGTTTCAGTACTCGTACTATTTACGTTAGCAACTACACTAGAGTTAACATCACCCATTTTAACACCTATGAAATCTTCATCTAATCTATCAATTGTCAAATCATAGATATCGATAGCAGTGTCATAGTTTGATAAGTTAGACATATCAAGCGTCTGTGCTGCTTCTAAGAACATCCAACTATCTACAGATGGGAACTCAGAGTAAATACCTAAGATTAACTTTCTGATTTCAATTAAATCTAATGCTGTTACTGCACCATCATTATTAACATCAGCAGCTAATAGTTTATAAGGAGAATCTAAAGACTCAATTCCTAAGATGTGTCTCTGAATTAATACTAAATCCAAAGTACTTACACCGTTTAGGTCATCTCCGTCTTTGTTAGCTGTCAATTGGAAATCATCTCCATCATTATTAATAGCAAATTCATACTCACCATTATTTTCAGTCATTCCAGGCCATACAAAATCTTGAGTCATGTTTTCATTCATAACTTCAACATTTTCAACAAACTCACCAAATTCAGTAGCTACAGAACCTGCAATCATGCTTCCACTTCCTGGCATATTACAATCTCCAGTATTGTCAATTATTCTTAACTGAACATTACAGAAGTCTGAATTACCACACTCATCCCAAACATATACTGGTAATGTAATAAGCGTACTGTTTGTTGTTGTAAATACTTCACAGTCAAATATTGCTGCTGAAGATCTTCTATCTACAATATATGTACTGTCAAGCTCAGGTGGAACATCACTAAATGTAAACCTTAAGCTCTCATCATCTGTACAATTATCAAAACTACCGAAGTCAAAATCAATTGCCCATAACTCTACCATAGGACCAGCAGGACCAGCTCCATCAGGATCTGCCATTAAAGCAGTACTTAGATTAATACAATAAGGTGTTGGTGCTTTTTTGTCTTGAACAGTAAAGTAACTTACTGTAGAAGTAACATTACCACAACCATCGTAAACTTTCCATACTACTCTATGCTGTTGCTCACCACAATCCGCAGGTATAGCATCAGGTATATTGATGATATATTCAAATCCTGGAGCTGTTGCAAAATCAGTAGCATTATCAACACCACCTCTGTTTCCAACTCTAACATCAGGAATCAAGTAACCGTACACTGCCAAGTTATCAGCAGCATTGTCTTCTGACCATAATGGATCTGCAGTAGTGTTTTTATCTTCTGCTACAAATGAACTCCACTCTCTGTCAAATACCCAGTCATTATTAATATCTACATAAACATTCCACTTTAACCATTGACTAGGACATGCATCATCAATAACATTACCATCTGCATCAACAGCTGTATCAAACGCTGTAGCTTTCATCTGAGCAAATCCTACGCAAGCACCATTAGTTGGGAATCCACCAGATCCACCAGCACCAGGTACTGCAGGGAACATATCATCTGGAGCAGTTACAACAGGATCATAAGTATCTATTAATTTACCTATAACTGTCCAAGTCCAAATACCTTCTGAAGTAACAGAATTAGGATCATACTGACACCAGTCAATAACTGTGTAAGTATTGATAATCTTTCTACAAGCATCTCCTTCGAAGAAGAATGTATCACTATCTAATGACCAACCTACCAAACTACAGTTAGCATCAACCCATACAGGCTCATCACATAAATCATCTACACAAGTCATAAGTACTTCTGCAAAATCTGGCGTTGCACCAAGTCCCACTTGTGTAATATCACTACCTGTTACATTTGAGCAACTAGCACCATCATTACTAACTAAATTGATGAATTCATTCTCAGAATAAGGCCAATCAATTACATTATCACCATCAAACAAAGTTGTAGGCTCTTCAAGAATAATGATTTGTCTGCACATAATGCTAGTTCCTTCAATTGACCACCATCTTGTGATTGGTCCATAATGACAAGCCTTATTGAATAAGTCTTCCCAAACTATATCACCTTCTACTGCAGTCCAATTAGCGATTACTCCATTTTTATCAACATCAGTGCACATTCCTACCTCATTAATTAACAAGGTTTCATCCTCAGGAATTTCAAAATCAGCTATCTCACCATCTTGGTTAATATCTAATCCACAAAGATCTTCAAACACGGTATTTAATGTCCCACAAGTAGAACCACCCGTAGCTACACCTGTAATAGATAAGTCTTTCTCATCCATTTCACAAGTTAATTTCACTAGAGGAGGGCAGCTTAAGTTAGGAGCTAATTTTGCTTCAACTCTTACTGTAGCCCATGTCGTACTGAATCTGTCATTTAATGTAGATCCTGGCCATCCGTCCATATCTGCATCATCCCAAACACCTAATTCAACATCAATCAATGCGTAATCAGGAATACCATCACCATCAGCATCTACTCCATAATCAATTAGATCTTGACAGCAGAACTTAACAAAGTCACCATTATCTGTATCATCTTGATCATGATTAGTTGGTTGCTGATTATTTGGTAAATCATTGAAATTAAAGAATGTCTCGTTATTGTTGTGCTCATCTATTCCTAAGCTACCACAATATGCATCATCATCTAAGTTCTCTCTTCTTATTGCGATTCTAACAGGACCACAATCTCCATCATGTGAACCATTATCTACACTAGGTGCAAATAATTTAGCGATTCCACCATCTGGATCAGTTGGAGAACTAGTTAAACTAATTACGATATTTTGCTTAGCTACTGCAATTGGTGCAGTACCATCTACAACTGTAACAAATACACTTGCACTGGTTGGGTTACCACAACAATCTTCAGCTACATAAATGTATTCGTGTGGTCCACCTTTAGGTAAACCTTGTACTCTCCAAACACCATTATCATCTTGGTAAGGTCCCGCATTCATTTCTGTTACTGTACCAGGAGCACCAAATATTGTCAAGAAAACATCTTCTGAACAATTGTCTGATATGTGAATTGGATCAGGTAATACAAAACTCGCAGCACATCCCCAAGGAGAAGCACTTACTACAAAATCAGCAGGAGCATCAAAAGTAGGTCCTTCATTATCTTTAGCATGGATTACTTGGATACTATTGCTAGTCATACCAGTACACCAATCTAAAGCAGTCCAAGTTCTGATAATCTTATTATTTCCATTACATCCAGGACCACATGCAGGTAGCACTTGATCTGAGTATGTAAAGAACATATTACAGTTGTTTATATCAAATCTTTCTTGTAATCCTTTTTTATTAAAGAAGAAAGGATAAGCCATTCTGGCTCCAGCAGCATGTGCATTACAATCACAAATATCTTGAGGTACACTTGGCAGGCAATCATACACTGCAAAGAAATTGAATATATCCTCAGGATCTGTAGAAGCTCCACATGTCAAATCAACAATGCCTGCAGGCCAGAACCATTCTGAATTCTCCCCAGATAATCCGATCTGATTAATTGTAATTATTTGAACAGCCTGTCCAGAATTACCTTTTTCATCTGTAGCCACCCATGTTCTTTCAATGAATGCACCATCACAACCGTTATCAAAATATTGATCTGTGTAAACCAGCTCTTCCTCACCACATGGGTTTTCTATAGTTGCCTCTGCAGGAGCAGGACAAGTCCATTGTATATCTATATTGACAAGTTGTAAGCAACCTCCGTCACCACCTGCACCATCATTAATACTTAAAGTATAATCACCTCCCACTGGTTGGCCATACCATTGTGTTAAACCAGCACCTCCGCCAGCAAACTCAGCAGTTTGGATATTATTACCTGCACCTATAGCAGCACCTGTTAGATACAATGCTGGATCATTACAGTCTTCGTGTGTGCCAGTTGTAAAGACGCCTGCACAAGCCGGACCGTTTCCAGCCTCCTCATCAAACACAGCCCACAAGTTGTCATTAAATGTACAAAATGGCTGATATAAATTCACTGAGGCACCATTTGGCCCCGTCAATGTCATTGTGATATCACCCATCCAAGAGTGATCCAATCCTACTTCAACATTGATGTCTGTAATAATAGCACCAGTTGTTGCAGGTGGAATCGTATATGTAATAGATGCTACATCTCCAGTTGCCCCTGCTCCAGCGTCTGGCCAAGAGATATTAGGCTCTGATCCAGCTTGAGAATCACCAAACAACGGTGTACCTGGCTCAACAGACTGTAAACAATTCAAAGTAATATCATCAGGAGCATTTACAATTGGTGCGATTTTATCCTCAACCAATAGTGTCCCCCAACAAGTATTGTCATTACAAGCATCATATACCATTACAGTATAATCTCCACAAGGCAACATTACTGTACAACCATTTAAATCATCAGGATTTGTGTTTCCACCTTTAGCAGCATCCATGCCACATCCTGCAGCTACAGGCTGTCCGTGATCATCTGTGATATACACTTCATAACAGTTGAAGTAACATCCGTAAGGTCCACCTTCCAAGAACATGTCAGCAGAAATAAACACCTCACACTCTTGGTCTAAAGAAATATTAACATGATTGTTACAAGCTAAAGAAGTAACAATAAGTTCTTCTGGTATTTCATTAACAGTAATACACCATTGGCAAGAAGAGAAATTACCTGAAGCATCTCCTAAAGTATAGAAGAAGCAGTGCTCACCAATTGGGAATTCTGTATTAGTATCAAATTCATTTACAGTTGCACCATCAGGGAATACTGGTGTAGTCCATGTTGGATCAATTGTCATTGCGTCATCTGGGTCAGTTTCAACTGGCTCCAAAGGCGGTGCAAATGAAGCAGTCATACCTGCATCCAAAGCAAAACCAATACCTGACATCAACGTTGGCGCTGTTATACCACAAGCAGGACCAACAAGATATGTTAAATTACCAGTTGCGCCGTTACCATCACAAGCTGCAGGAGTTTGAACAGATCTTCCAGTTGCATTGAAAAACTCAACAGCTATATCCGTACATCCGGCAGGCACAGCAACAGGCATTGCAAATTCTAAGCAAACACATGCACCATTATTAGCATTTACTAAAGGGAACGTTTCTGTAACAAAAGGTACAAAAGTACCTGCACCATCTTCAAACGGTATATTCACACCATCATAACAGTAAACATTTACAGTTACACTAGTAGACGTTCCAAATGTTTCTTGATTAAAACAAACCTCAGTAATACCAGTACCTGGTGTTACACCAGAAATAATAGTTATAACTGAATTTGAACCTCCACTACAAGCCAATGCAGAACCTCCTGAAGGATCTTCACATGGATCACAGAAAGAATTAGCAATAGATGTTTGGTCATTTAAGTTAAAACCTAACATACAGTTGTCATCTCCTAATACCTCATAAGATACTAATTGACAACACTCACCGCCTTGAAGGTTAAAAGTAAAGTCACCAGGACAAGTTAATGTCGGTGGCTCATTATCTTCTACAGTTACAATTGTTTTACACTGCAAAGGAATCATTCCAGCAGCACCAGAACCTGTACCAGAACCTGTACCTGTAAATATTACGCAAGTTTCTCCCAATGGAAAGATACCATCTGCAGGAGCACCCTCTACATTAAAAGCATTACACTCAGTTGGAATAGATGTAGAAATATCAAAAGTCTGATCTACACAAATATTATCGATACCACCTTGCTCATCCAAAAATAATGACAAAGTACCATCCGCAGCCCATGTGTTATAATCTGCAGCACTTACAGTGACAGTTGCAAATTCTAAACCACCACACTGACCACCAAAACCAGTAATACCAAGAGGTGTCAAACAATCTTCACCTAAGATAAAAGTTCGCTCTCCTACACCTGCCGCAGTTGAATTAAAATTGATATCCCCTTGAATACCAACTGTTACTTCAATTTCAGTTGCACATATAGGCAACATCGTTGGAACACCGGCTAAATCCATCTGAGTCTTAATAAGACCGAGAGCATCAAATAATAAATCCCCCGTATTTGAGAAATCAATAAAAGTTCCAGCTGTCTCCAAATTACATCCATCAGGATCAAAAGTTGGAGGAGGCAAAATGAACGGCTCAGACTGACAAATACCAGGAGCCGTATCTAATGTGATATCTCCAGGACAAACTATTTCACAGTCAGCCATAGGAGACATAAATGAACCACACACTAATCCTGATGCATCAGGTGCAGCACAACCAGAGGAACTTCCGTTACCTCGAGGGCTTTCACATTCTCCAGCTGCAGCCAATTCTCGCACAACTATAGGTGTGCCCGCTACAGGAGGAACAGAGGATACAGTTAAAACTGCGCCATCCCATCCGTCTCCAAATGACTCCCAAGTTCTAACTTCAATAGTAGAACCTCCAACAACATTATTAGTAGAGCCATAAGCACCCGTTGTAGCTAACGCATAACAATCCACAAGGATGTTATTAGTGACATCAACAACTTGCCATGAGACTTCTGCGTCAAATGTACCAGAGGTATAATTAGTTGTAACAGCTTGCGCATTCAATCCGCCCGCTAGAATCAGGCATGATAACATGGCAAATGTTACACTGTTAATAAATAAATATATCTTCTTCATAATAAGATTGAGTTTTGTATAATCGAACGTCTTTATAATAAAATAAAATTGAGATTTCTATAGATCAATTAAGCTTAGGTAATAACTAGCTATATCTTCTGTATCAACAGCAACAGACAGCTTATTATCTACATAACTTACTAAAGCCGTATAACTAGTCCCTGCTGCATCCTGAATAGGAGTATTAGTCATTGACAAAGTTTCAATAAGTTGGCTTAAATAAAAAACCCTTGCACCATAAGCCGCTTCTTCAGGCCCTGATGCTAAGTTTGAATTTCCCATTAATGATTCGTGTTCACTTCTGAGGAGCTGAACATTGGTTTCACGATTAGCCTCGTCGAAAACAAAGTCTTTAATAAAGGACAATTCTGCTTCTTGAGCAGACGACAGGCCATTTTGTGCACCTGTAATGGGATTTGTATTAAAGGTCTGTGCTGAAGCCTCAGACGTAACCCCTAGAAAACAAATAGAGAAAACAAACAACGCAGCAAATGCTCTAATGCTGGTTTTCCCAAAAATTGAATAAACGTCGTACGTCTTTTTCATGAGATTGAGTTTAATTAAAATTTTTAATAATCAAATAATACTATAAAATGACATCGGAAATTAATCCAACATCGCGGTTTTGCTTAGTTAACCTGAATTTAATAAGAGTCTGTGAAGCTGATTTCGTCTTTTCGTCTTCGTGTTTCTCCTTTTAAATACAATACGCTTAGTGTAAAGCCTACCATTAGCAGACTTTTAATCTGTACAAAGATAGTTTTTCAACTCAGGGATTTAATACCAATGAGTCGGTATATTTTATATATATAATTTTTATAATATGTAAAGCCCATGCTGTAAATAACTTGTTCAGATTTATTTTTTATTTAGTTGCTACTTTTTATAATTGTTTCATCAATCATACCTTCTTCCATATCATCTGTAGCATTTCTTCTATTATTAGCACTTATATCAAATCTAAGAGATAATTCATGAGACCCGTTGTTATACGATTGGAACTCATTACGGCTTGCATTGTAAGCATAAGTGAAATTAAATGCATTCACACCTACACCTATAAGAAAGCCTAATTTATCATCTCCTCCGACTGTATACGTTATACCTCCCAAAAGCCTATCCTCTAAAAACCTTCCTAAAAGATTTATATCCGCATGAAATGGCACATTCATCAAATTTTTAACAAAAAGAGATGGTTCTAATACCAGTCCAGAATCTAAGCCATCAAATTTATAGCCTACATTAAATAAATATCCAATCTCCCTATCTTCTGACTCACCATTATCTTCAATTCTAGAACTTACCAGCGAAGGAAAAGCAAGACCATAACTTAACTTTTGATTGTACAAACCTTGAACACCAAAAGAAACATCAAAATAATTGGCGCCTTCCAATCTTTGTAAAATCAGCATATCATCTGTACTTACAAGCGTGCTTGTAAACACATCATTGGAAAGTCCGTGCTGAATAAACTCAGCAGAAAGTCCAAATCCTATCTTATTTGTAGGGGCATCTATACGATATGATACAGAACCTTGAAATTTACTGGTTTCTAATGCACCATTAGAATCTGTAACTAGTAAGGCCCCAAATCCTAATCGATCTGCAATAGGGCCATCATAACTTAAAATCAGAGACTTAGGTGTCCCTGGAAATGAAGCCCATTTGTTTTTATAATTTAAAAGCACATGGTGATCATCATCAAAACCAGTCGCTCCAGGATTTACTATTACCGGATTAAGAAAAGCCAAACTGGATATATAACGCTCATCAAAATACCTTTGAGCATTCACTGCATTTACTCCTAAGACCAATATGATAAATACGAATAACTTTTTCATGTTATCTAAAGCTTTATTAATTTCTTAAAATTGTGACAGTCCCTTTTTCTATTCTGTTATTCTCTGTGCGTAAAACCCAATAGTAAGCACCCTCAGGAACTTCTTGATTATCCAAGTCTAATCCATTCCAGTTGTTTTGATAATTAATTACATCAAGGACGGTGTTGCCCCATCTGTCAAACATCAATAAAGAATTGTCTGAATCCTCAGCACAAGTGATAATAAAAAACTCGTTTTGCCCATCGCCATTTGGCGTGATGACAGTTGAGGATTCAAAACATGGCTCAGGACCAGTGCATGGTAAAACCGTAAATTGAGCTACAGCAGTACATCCATTATCATCTGTAACTGTCAAGAAATAACCTCCTGCTGCTGCATTTTCAAATTGATTTCCTTCTCCACCTGTCGGATTCCAAGAATAATTATAATTGCCAACACCTCCTGTTACAAAAGCATCAATAGATCCATTTTGCTCACCTTCATCTTCACAATCAATGTTATCTTCTTCAATGACTAAAGCCGATGCTGGTCCAGTAACTAAAAGAGGATCTGCTAAGTTGATTGTATTGCCTACAGCATCATCTGATGAAACCACATAAGATCCAGCACATATATCTGTTATACTAAATAAACCAGTATCATCAATATTATAAGTGCTTGTAATTCCAGCAACGTCAGTAAGAGATAGTACAAAAGGTGCGACACCGCTAATGACCCCTTCTAGTACCGCTTCGCATGGTCCATTTTCAGGCGCACATGGCGCATTCAAGCCATTGAAATCTGATACAGCTGAGATAGATAGCATAGGATCGGTTCCAACACAATTTTCCACAAAATTTGGAATATTCAAACCTGCACTACATCCATTAGCATCTTCAGCACTTAATGAATAAGAACCGTCCATTGTTAAATCAGTTAAATCTGAGTCATTGGAAGTAGAACCATCAGGCAGAACCCAAGTATAAGTAAAAGGACCTTGTCCCCCAACTGGAGAAACCAAAATAAAATTACATCCTATCTCGTCAATAGCTAAAGAAAAGGCATCATCTGAAATACCTACTGTTGCATTTTGTGTTATTATATTACCACCTTCATCGGCAACTGTAACTACAACTGTTATTCCTGGTAAAACAGTGATAATGTTACTTGGAGGGCAACTTACAAAAACACCTGTACCAGGATCATATGTACATGTTACTACTCCGCAACCTCCACTAACCACAAGTTCTACAGAACCAGACATTCCATTACAAATGGCATCATTCTCAATTAATTGTAAACCTAAAGGCTCGCTGCCTTCTAAATCTATTATAAATGTAGTCTGAGCCGTTTGATTTAAATTATCCTGGCAATCTACCATATAAGTTCCAGAATCTAAGTCTAGCTGCTGTCCTGATACAATAGGCATTGTACTACCATCTGGCAGAGTTAATCTGCAAGTAGGGTTACATCCCCCAGAAACATTGATTGTCGCTGATCCAGACTCCATACAAGTTGCATTAGTTATATCGGTTACATCGATACTGATTTGACCTGTTGAATTGATTGGAATATTAAAATTTCTTTCAGCAGTATTACCTTCAGAATCAACTACGCAAACTTGATAATCACCTGGAATGTATGACGAAGATGGATCATATGGAACTTTAGCGCCATTCGGCAATAAGCCAACTGTAATTTGATATCCAGGGCATCCACCAGTTACATTTACATCAAACGTACCTCCTGATCCGCTGCAACCTGCAGGAACAATATTTAATACCTGAGGATTTAAAGCTGCAGGTGCTATTTGATTTACTGTAGCCTGAGCTGTAGTTCCGTTGCCATCTGTTGTTGTAATAATATATGTTTCTTCACATGCATTTATAAATGCGCTTTGTGCGGGATCCCACGTCAATGGTGGGCTACTAACTGGAGCTGAAGTCAGACTCCCTTGAGAACAACTCACTTGTATTCTACCAGTACATCCACAAGCAGTTGAAAAGATTAAAACACCTAGTTCATCGCAACCCATTGGACAACCGTCAACCACTGTAAATGGCATTGTTGCCTGACACATATTGGCATCAGTCACTAGTAAGGTCCATGTTCCCGCTGCCACAGAGTTAGGATCTATATTATTAGTCCATTGTTGTTGGTATGGTTGAGTCCCACCAGTTATATTAAAGTTTATAGAGCCGTTACTTGTACAAGTCGTAGCTGTTGTCGTACCAGTAATATTAATTGGAGAAGGCGCGATTAAATTAAACATGCGTTCTACTGTTTCTCCCATGGCATCGCAAACTACAACACTAAGTGGTCCAGCAGGTTGCCCTACTATCAGGCAAGTTGAAGCTGTATTATCTACCTCACCGGTCGACCATTTACATGTATATGGTCCTGTGCCTCCTTCTATAGTTATACTAACACTTCCGTTTGAATCACCACTACATCTTGGATTAATCACTGTTTCAGAAGAAATCATTGGACCCGTTCCGCAAACGATATTTACATTACCACTATTCAAAGAAAAATCTATTGCCATCGTGCCACTCGTGATTTCAATAGGCACTAAATCGTCAATAAAAGAAACAGTTGCCGTTTCTCCACAATTATCTTCTTTGACATCAAAACATACTGTGTAAGCAAGTGTACCATCAGGCACTGTTACTTCAGGATTATTCCATGAAAATCTTAATTTCTCATTATCGTCACCTGCCAAATTAAATAATGGTTCAAAAATGCCAATAGTTTGATTAAGATTTGAAACACCTTGGTAGCACAATAATGTAGGGTCCCAAGTCATCGTAAATTGCATTCCTGTTATATCTGTAAAGTTTTCTGTTGTGACGTCAATACATACTGTCTCTGCATTTGGCCCAGTGCTTACCTCTGGTATATTAAGTGTAAATACACCAGGAGGAGGTGGCGTTCCTACCGAAATACAAGCTTCACCAACCGTAAAAGGTTGTGTTCCATTAGGTGCAGGCTGTGCAACTTGTATAAAACTTACCGGGTGATCATATGCTTTCAATTTTGTGGTTGAGCCTTGCGCACCAACAACATCAAAACAAACTTCAAATACAGTAGTATTGTCTGCCAAAGACACTGGATTAGCTCCGGACAAATCAAACCACAGGAATGTCATTATACCTTGATCTGTGTTGTTAGTTCCAAAACTACTGGCACTCATACCTGGCAGGCCGAATGACTGATTTTGCGTAAAGCTCAGCACAGCTGGGTCCCACATAATACCACCTTGAAAAGCCTCTATTGAGTCAAAGTTAGTTACAGTGAAAGGAAAGCATACATTAGTTGCTCCTGCTGTTACTGTTTCATCAGTAAAATTTAGCCCTATATCGTCACTAGGTGGTGGAGGTACTCCACAATCAGTTCCTGGAATCATAACAGGCAAATCCTGAGATATTGCACCCACATTAGCGCCATTCTCATCAGTAATTTCAATCATTAATGGAGCTGGAGGGCTTGTCATACGTACAGATGTTGTATCACAAGGATCACCAATTACATTAAAACGCATTGTAAAGAGGTGGTGATCATCTTCGACAGTTTGCACACCGGCAAATGAAAACCATGAAACTCTTAGAATACCCTTTGTCATATTAAAAGTTTGATTGGGCAAAGAGAACACGCCACTATTAAAATCTGCTACATCATCAGTATGAAAAGGGATTGTATCAATTTCCATGATTAATGAATCCCATGCAAAAGCCACTTGTATGCCTTGCAATGCATCAAAATCGTTGACATGGACTTCAATGTCAAGAGGTTGACCAGGGACAATATTTCCTCCACTAGCATAAGTAAACTCCAATGGGGTTTGACTATAAGCTGTTAGGGTCAAAAAGAAGCAAAATAAAAATGAAATTTTTCGGATTATCATATCCAGGATTTTAATTAAAGGGCAAAATTAATAATATCTATATCTTAATAGCTTCTATTGCGGGATAATTTCAGATATATCTTATATGTTTTCTTAACGAACGAGCTTTAGCTTTTGTGAAGACAAATTACAGAAAAAGCCCCATCTTTTTATAAGATGAGGCTCTGATTATCAAGTATTTATATAGTATTAATGAATTTATGTATAAAAAACTGCTTTACAGCGGCTTATACTCTTCATATTTTAGTCAATTAAAATCATTTTCTTGATGCCAGAATAGAGTTCAGTTTCTAACTGATAGTAATAAATTCCATTACCATTTAATGACTTACTGTCAAGTTTTATATTATGTATCCCTTTTTCATAACTATCTGACAATGTTTTAATTACACGTCCTTCTTGATCAAATATTTTCATAGTGATCAGAGAGCTCTTGGATAACTCAAATTGGATATTTGTAACATTACTAAACGGATTAGGCGTATTTTGATACAATCTAGTTGTGTATTCATTTTGAAAATCACCAATATTTATACTAATCACCTCATAGTCAGATGTATATAGTTCGCTTTTAAAATCTTGATCCTCAAAGATTAAAGATTCATTTATTGAATTTTCAGATTTAACAGTGATATAAAATAAAGCTTCACCCTCTTTTATAGCTTTTAGTTTATTTGAATTCCAACTGATGGTTACCGTATTAGCTTCAATATTGTAATTTGTCTCAGATAAATCTAATTTTCCTTTGTCTAACTCCTTAATTGTTAAGCTTTTATCTAGATTAAGCTTTATTTGCAAACCATACAAGTTCATTTCTTTCTCAAGATAAAAAGGCAGCAAATATTCATCAAAATCAGAAATTGAAAGAACATCCATGGTTAACTTAACAGAATTATTATTTCGAGCTGCGACATCTACATTATTTGCGAAATTATTGACTTCAACAGTTCCATTTACATCTCCCACCTTAACAGCAAGAAAATCATTTTGCATTTCATCCTCAATTAAATTTGACAAATCAATGGATTCTTTAATCGGCCATGGATTCTGAGCATCTTGGATTTTTTTATTAGCATCCAAAAATCTCCAACTTTCACTATCTGGCAATTCATCATAAATTCCTAAAATAAGTTTTCGCAGTTCGATTAAATCAATCGCAGAAACAGATTCACTATTATTAGCATCAGCTGCTATGAGTTTATAAGGAGAGTCAAATGGTTGTGTGCCTAATATATGTTGTTGTATTAAAACAAGATCCAAAGTAGAAACGCCATTGAGATAATCAGAATCACTAACTGCATTTACTTTGTAATCACCATATGCTTCCATTCCACCAAAAGCAAAATGCCCATTTATATTTGTACTTTCAAAACTCATACTTTGATCTTCCATGCTTTGTAATGAGATAGTGACATTCTCAAGCACTTCATTAAACTCCGTTTCAACATTGCCGGCTATAATCATAGAGTTAGATATTCCGCCGTCACATATTCCACCATTCGCTTGTATGTTAACTGTAGTTTGACAAAAGTCCTTATTGCCTGAAGCATCAGTAAACCATATGATTAATGATTGCATTCCTAAGTCAGCACATGTAAACTCAATTGATGTTGCATTTGGATCATCTTCTTCAAAAGAGACTGTCAAATTAGTACTACAGTTGTCTGTACTCCCTAAATCAAAATCACTTGCCCAAAGCGCCACTGAAGGAGACTCCCCTGGACTTGAAGGCGGCATCAACACAGTTGTAACACCTCCTTTACAATATGGTGTAGGTCTCTTCTCATCTTTAACTATTATTGAGTGAGAACAAGTTGACTCATTATCGCAAACACCAAATACTGACCATGTCACCTCATAGGTCCCAGGAGTCAATATGAAACTAGATGTGTTACCTGTACCTGTGCTTAACACATTTGTCCCTTCGGTCAAAGCGTAGGAAATTCTATTTTCAGGAATATCTTCTTTTAAACAAGCATCAAATGCAGATGGCGCATCAAAAGATATTGATGTTTCACAATCACTATTTGTTATAACCAATGAAGTATCGGTAGGACAATTCATCAGCTGTGGTCCAGCGTTATTTTTAACTTTAATAATTTGTGTTCGGGACCAAATCCCAGCACCTGTAGCAATATCATAAGTACAAAAATCAATTACAGTATATCTTCTAATCACCTTCACACAATATCCTTCTACTGTATTAAAGACTGCATCTTCATATGAGAACGAAAGGTCGCCACAAAATTGCGCTTCATTGACTGGCTTACCGTTATACATTACATTATCACCTAAGTCAGTTGTATAGTTTTCGCAAGTCGCATCATCTCTATCTGCTGGCCAAACAAAACTATTTTCTGTAAGGGTCACATTGCTATTAATGTTAAACTCTTGTTCGCAAATATTAGTTTTACCTCCGTTAATTTCAATAAACCATTGACGTGTGATTTTTCCGATACCACAATCGTCATCAAAAGAACCCGTGTCATCAAATCCTATTGTACCTGCACCACAATCTTCGCTGATAACGGGTCTGCCTCTCAAGTCAGGACTCAAGTCGTCATCACATTTTAGATTATTAAAAACAGTTTGTGGGCAACTTGTCAATTCAAAACCAGACTTATCTTGAACAATCACGGACACTTCACAAGTATTAGAACGACCCCCTGAGTCAGTCACACGCAGTTGAACCATAATCGTTTCACCAGCTTCTTCACAACAAAAACTTACAAACTCGCCGAATGTTTTATCGCTACTGAACTGAGCGCAATTTGTACTCGTTCTTTTAATCTCAAGACTCACATCACCGCCGCATTCATCATAAGAACCATCATCTATCGCTTCAGGATACAATCTACCCCATCCATTGTTTGCCAGTGACACAGCCGTAAACTGATCACAAACTGGAATAGGCGCTGAATCATCTTCAATTATAACTTCAAATCTACACTCTGTAGAGAGATTACATTCATCCGTAAAAATATATTTTATCCAATTCCTTCCACTTTGCAACCCAGTTGCGGTAAATATGAAATTATCATTATCTATCGCTGGGTTGAAAGGTTGATCTACATCATTAACATCCCTTTCATCTGCTCTAAGAAACTCCACTTTTACATCCATTATGGAACAATCTGTAAATGATAAAACACCTGTAGGGTGATTAGAGTCTAATGGTTTAAATACAACATTAGCCACACAACCTGTTGTTGTTTTGAAAACCATATCGTCTTGTGGACATGATACGATTGGCCTTTGATCATCTTCTATTTTTATAGTTTGATAACTTTGTCCATATTCACCTGCGCACCAATCTAAAGCTGTCCATCTTCTCAATATTTTAATTGAATTAATACCACATAAATTAAATGTGTCATCGCTGAAAGTAACATTCATTTTACACAAATTATCTTCCAATAATTCCATCCCACCTAAAGTAGGAAAACCAGTGTTTGATGGGTCTAAATCTAGAGTGCCGTTCGTATTAATTTCAGGATCGTCACAAGTGTAATTTCTATTACTCGGAAATACAATATCTGATAAATTCTTCTTGGTGAAAAATATAGAGAAATCACAATTAGCTGTACTTAATCCAGCCTCATCTTTTGTGAAGTATTGAATCTCTCTTCTAGCAGTGATATCATCTGTACAATCCAATCTTACAATTTCATCTTTAGTAATTAAAACCTCAGTATTAGGATCACAATTGTCAACAATTTGGAACTCAAAAAACGAAACTGAATTTAAAGTTATACCTATAGTACCGCCGGGTAAAGCAGCAACTGGAAAGGTAGCCTCAATACAATTTCCAAACGAAGAAGTTGTACCCAATAATTGTCCATCTATAACCAAACCGTTAAATGAGACATTATAATTAACACCCGTTGTATTTACGAAACCATTACCATCAGGATCTGTAGCTGTAGGCCAATCTAAAGAAGCAGACTCTATTAATTCCCACGGATTTGGACCTGTTCCATCCAAGCATAATTCTACTGTAACAGTATTGGGATCACTATCTAAATCTGTTGGACTGGTATTATTATATTCCGCCGTAGTTGTACTATTAAAAAGATTGCTTAAATCCTCATTACAACTAACTGTAAAGTCATCTATACAAGTAATTGTTGGAGGTAATTTATCTTCAACTGTAAACCAACCCCAGCATGATATTTCTGTGTTGTTATCATTTATAAAATGAACACTAGCCTTAGAGTTTTTTCCTACAAAAGAACCATCAATAACAGGCCAAGTCGGTGTACCACCAGAATAAGTTGTTTCAATGAGAACAACATCATTTTCATCCAAAATGGTAACATAGTACTCACAAGCTGTATCACTTCCTTCTAGAACGAGATCAGGCGTTATGACGGCCTGGCATGAATAATCCAATGAAATCTGAACACTTGAATTACAACCTAAGGAAACAGGACATTGTGCTAATAGTGACTGAAAATTTAAGCTACTATAAGCACCAAAAATCAAAATCAAGAAAAAATTCTTAATCTGAACAATTGACAACGAATCATTAATATTCATATGTAATTTGGTTTTTGACTTTCGCCAAATATGTTAAAATCGTTTTTTAGCTGTTCAGACTAAATGGAGGAAAATTGTAGGATGAGACTTTATCTAGACCAATTGATTTTCAAGCGCAAATTTTATAAGGTTAATGGTGTTTCTCACACCCAGTTTTCTCATAATATTCTTTCGATGAACACCAACGGTTTGATCGCTAATAAATAATTCTTTAGCAATTTCTTTATTGTTTTTAGCTTGAGTTATTAATTCAAGTACCTCATGCTCTCTTTTTGTTAACTTTTGTTTGATTACAAAACGATCTTCATAAATTGATTTTCGATTATTTGTAATTCTTTTCCCATTGGGAGGTGTAATATGCAAACCTGGGGCAATAAATGTTTCTCCTTCCATGACTTTCTGAATACAAAGGATGAGATCATCTGGCTCATTCGATTTAAGGATATATCCATCTGCGCCGGTCTTAAGAGCTTGCCCCACGAACTTAAAGTCCCCATACGAGGTCAATACAATTATTTTTAAATCTTTAAATGTTCTTCTGATTTGGGGAATTAACTCAAGTCCATCCTGGTCTGAAAGGTTTAAATCCAGAATCGCTAACTCAGTTTGAAGATTCTTGTGAAGAAACAGCATAAACCCTTCAGCCGTGCTCTCCTCACCTATGATATTTAAATCAATAGTATCTATTTGGTTAAAGTAAGATTTTAGAGCAGCTCTAAAAATACTTTGTCCATCAACCAATACGCTGTTTATTGCAGACATTCGTTATATTAATAATTGTAAAAATTCGCTACCAAATAACAACAGGCTATTTGATATTGTGATAAATGCAAAACTAGTGCCAAAAAAGAGCTGAAAGCCCCGTAAACATTCATATTTTAATTAATCGTAATATGATAAAGCTTCTTTTAAGTCACTGCCATTTGGTGTAGAAACGACATAATTAAAGCCTTTGTGTATGCTATAAGCGCCGTATTTTCCTTTTTTATCTAAGGCAATTAGACCAACTTGAGCATCAGCTGTGTCCGTTTTTTGGATAATTCTTTGAATAGCACTTTCGCAGGCCTTTTGAGCAGATAAGCCAGATCTCATAAATTCAACAACTAAAAATGTACTGCAAGTTTTAAGAACCAGCTCTCCTAAGCCAGTAGCCACAGCGCTTCCCACTTCATTATCTACAAATAAGCCAGCTCCTATAATTGGTGAATCTCCTACCCTGCCTGCCATTTTAAAGGCAAGTCCACTTGTAGAACATGCTCCACTTAATTTGCCATCAGTTGACATTCCAATCATACCAATGGTATCGTGCCGCTCTATATTTATTTTTGGATGATATTCAGATTTCTTGAGCCATTCCTTTAATGCAGCTTTCGACTTATCTGTATTTAAATCTTCAATTTTAAAACCAGAATTTACTGCAAACTGTTGTGCACCATCCCCAGATAAAATAACATGTGGTGTTTCTTCCATTACTTTTCTTGCGACTGAAACAGGATATTTAATCCCTTTTAAATATGTCACTGAACCGGCATTACCCTTATTATCCATGATGCAAGCATCCAATGTAACATCACCATCTCTATCTGGAAATCCTCCAAAACCAACGGAAGTGTCAGAAGGGTCAGCTTCTACATAATTAATACCTTTTTCTATTGCCGTTATTAATTCATTGGGGTGAGATTGGAGATGATTTAAAGCAATATCATTAGCATTTTTGTTATTCCAAGTTGTGA